>Ga0065707_10000429_pt1 | contig 96496 bp, 87 predicted proteins | sample SwiRhicommuniRL3_FD_59094 | JGI IMG/M metagenome (GOLD analysis project Ga0065707, IMG submission 59094) | Switchgrass rhizosphere bacterial communities from Rose Lake, Michigan, USA - RL3 v2 (version 2) | ecosystem: Host-associated > Plants > Roots > Rhizosphere > Soil | place: East Lansing...
CCGGCCATATGGCGCCGGCCGAGTGTCCGGAAGAATTCCTGAAGATCGTGCAAGAGTGGCTGGCCTGGCAGCTGCCAGCTCCACGATGAAGCAATTCGTTCAATTACCTAACTCGAAGGAGCCTGATATGAGCCAAACTCTCGATGATCTACTCGGACAACAGTCGGATTTGGTGGGATTTATCCGCAATCAGCAAGTCGGTCCCAATGTGTACCCCGGTGTTCCGGCCGAGTATTCGAACTGGCGCTCTGAACAGTGGGCTTGGGCGCATACTGCGGTATTGTACAACCAGTCGTACCACATGGTGGATTTGGAGGTCCGCGGGCCGGACGCCTTCGCCATGCTGGAACATCTTGCGATCAACAGCTTCAAAGGTTTCGTGCCCGACAAGGCCAAGCAATTCGTCCCGGTCACACCGTACGGCTACGTCATCGGGGACGTGATCCTGTTCTACCTGGAGGAGAACCGGTTCAACCTGGTCGGCCGCGCACCGGCAATCGAATGGGTTGAATTCCACGCCGCCTCGGGCAATTGGGACGTCGAGGTCGAGCGCGACGAGCGCTGGGCAATGCGCACCGACGGAAAGCGCAAGAACTACCGGTTCCAGATCCAGGGACCGAACGCCATGAAGATCATCGAGGTCGCGACGGGCACGACGCCGCCGGACCTGAAGTTCTTCAACATCACTCATCTAACGATCGCCGGTAAGACCGTCCACGCCCTGCGTCACGGCATGGCTGGCCAACCGGGATGGGAACTTTACGGTCCCTGGGAGGACTACGGTGCCGTCCACGGCGCCCTTGTCGAGGCGGGCAAGGCATATGGTATGGCCCTGGTGGGTGGCCGTACCTATTCCTCGAATACACTGGAATCCGGCTGGATACCTTCGCCGTTCCCGGCGATCTACACCGGCGAGGAGTTGAAATCCTATCGCGAGTGGCTGTCTGCCAATTCCTATGAGGCCAAGTGCTCCGTTGGCGGAAGTTATGTGCCAGACTCGATCGAGGGCTACTACACGACTCCCTGGGATCTGGGATATGGGCCGTTCATCAAGTTCGACCATGATTTCATCGGCCGCGCGGCACTGGAAAAGATGGCCGCCGGACCGCACCGCACCAAGGTGACGCTGGCGCTCGACAACGAAGACGTGATGCGCGTGCAAAGCTCCGCTCTGTCGAAGGGCGATCGCGCGAAGTTCATGGAGTATCCCAGCTCGGTCTACGCCATGCACCCCTTCGATCAGGTGCTGAGCGACGGCGAGATGGTCGGCCTGTCGACCTGGATCGGCTATACCGCGAACGAGGGCAAGTTCCTGACGCTTGCGATGATGGACCAGGGCTTTGCGGAGCCTGGCACGGAAGTATCACTGCTCTGGGGCGAACCGAACGGCGGCACATCCAAGCCCACCGTGGAGCCGCACGTACAAACCGAGATCAAGGCGGTTGTCGCTCCGGTGCCTTATTCGGAGGTCGCTCGGGATAACTATGCGGAAGGCTGGCGAACCAAGAAGTAGTTGCCTCAAAGGTCTGGGGCGCTGCTCGCGAGGGACCTTGCCCCAGGCCCACCCCCATGACGTGCGACAAGGTCGTGGCACGGAGTCCTACACTGAAACCGGAGTGGACCGCATGAACACGCCACCGGGCATGAACATTCACGAGTATCTTGCGCAGTTTGACGATATTCCGGGGACACGCGTGTACACCGCGGCCCGGGCGCGTGCCGGGTATCACCTCAATCAATGCGCGATGAGCTTGATGAAGCCGGAAAACCGCGAGCGCTTCAGGGCCGACGAGCGGGCTTACCTGCTCGAATGGCCGATGTCTCCGGAGCAACGGGAGGCGCTGCTGGCGCGCGACTATAACCGAATGCTCGAATTGGGCGGCAACATCTATTTCCTGGCGAAACTCATCTCCACCGACGGATTGAGCGTTGCTCAAGGCGTCTCCACGATGACCGACATGTCGTTCCCCGAGTATCAGGCCATGATGGCAGCAGGTGGGCGGTCTCCTGAAGGACAGCGTTCAATCAAGGGAGGCTATTGATATGGCACGCATCAGCGCAGGCATCGGCTGTAGCCATGTTCCCCTGCTCGGCGTCGCGGTTGACCAGGGCAAGACTCGTGACGATTATTTCGGCCCGATATTCAAGGGCTTTGACTGGACCAGAGAATGGGAGAAGGCCAAGAAGCCTGACGTTGTCATCCTCGTGTACAACGATCACGCATCGGCTTTCGACGCCAACATCATCCCGACATTCGCCATCGGCTGTGGCGAGCGCTACAGGAGTGCAGACGAAGGCTGGGGCCCGCGCCCCGTGCCCGACGTGGAAGGCCATGCCGACCTAGCCTGGCACATCGCGCAGAGCCTTATCCTCGAAGACTTCGACATGACGATCATCAACGAGATGGACGTCGATCACGGCCTGACTGTCCCGCTGTCGATGATGTTCGGCCAGCCGGAAAAGTGGCCGGCGAAGGTCGTGCCGCTGGCTGTTAACGTGGTGACCTATCCGGTGCCGTCCGGCAACCGCTGCTGGGCGCTGGGCGAGGCGATTGCCAGGGCCGTGGAAAGCTTCCCGGAAGACTTGAATGTGCAGATCTGGGGCACCGGCGGCATGAGCCACCAGTTGCAAGGTCCGCGCGCTGGGCTGCTCAATCGCGAGTGGGACAACAAGTTCCTCGACTTGCTGGAACAGGACAACGACGATGTTCGCCACATCCCGCACATCGAATATCTGCGCGAAACTGGTAGCGAGGGAATCGAGATGATCATGTGGCTGATAATGCGCGGCGCTCTCGGTCTTAAGGTCAAGCGCCTCCATCGACACTATCACATCCCGTGCAGCAATACAGCAATCGGGCACCTGGTACTTGTCCCCGATTGACACCGATGAACATTGAACGAGTGTGAAGGACCATCAACCCATCATTCTGGCGGGTCAATGCGACCAATCGGCTTCAGACCATCGCCCTAGCGGCCGCGACACCGAGACGTGCTGATATCCGCCTAATGGGCCGAAATAGGTATGGCGTAGCGTCGGCGGATCAGCTAGCTGCTCGCTGAGCAGAGGGAGAACTTCATGGGCAAGCCGGCAAATGGCGCAGGCCCGCTGGCCGGCATCCGCGTGGTCGATCTGACCGCGATGGTCATGGGGCCGTACGCGACCCAGATCATGGCGGACATGGGCGCGGACGTGATCAAGATTGAGCCTCCGGCCGGCGACAACACCCGCTTCGTCTCGGTCGGACCGGCGCCGGGGATGTCCGGCGTGTTCGTCAACGTCAACCGCGGCAAGCGCAGCGTCGTCCTCGACCTGCAGACGGACGCCGGCAAGGCAGCGCTTCGGGCGCTCGTTGCGACCGCGGACGTCTTCATCCACTCGATGCGCGCTAAGGCGATCGCCAAGCTCGGCTTCGCCTACGCGGACGTCGCCCGGGTCAACCCTTCGATCGTCTACGCCAACTGCTACGGCTACGGCCGGCGCGGACCGGAGCGAGATCTGCCGGCCTACGACGACACCATCCAGGCGGAGTGCGGCATGACTGCGGTGCAACAGATGCTGACCGGCGAGCCGAGCTTCGTCGGCACGACCGTGGCCGACAAGGTGGCCGGTCTCACCGCCCTATACGCCACCCTGCTCGCCCTCTTTCACCGGGCGCGCACCGGCGAGGGCCAGGAGGTGGAGGTGGCGATGTTCGAGACGCTCGCCGCCTTCATGCTGGTCGAGCACGCCAACGGCGCCCTGTTCGATCCGCCCCTTGGCCCGGCCAGCTACCCCCGCGTGGTGGCGCGCAACCGAAAGCCCTACCGCACCAAGGACGGCTACATCGCGGCCCTGGTCTACAATGACAAGCATTGGGCGCTGTTCGTGGATGCGGTGAAGCCACCTTGGGCCGGGCCGGAGCTCGCGACGCTGGCCGAGCGGTCCAAACAGATCGACCACGTCTATGGCCTGCTGGCCGAGACGTTCCAAGAGCGCACGACAACCGAGTGGTTAGAGCTGCTCAACCGCTTGGGCATCCCCGCTGCGCCGTTGCGGACCCCCGACGAGCTGTTCGACAACCCCCACCTGAACGCGACCGGCTTCTTCGAGACGGTGGAGACGCCAAACGGCAAGGTCCGCTTCCCGGGTGTCCCCACCTGGTTCTCGCAGACTCCCGGTAGGGTCGCCGGCCCCGCGCCGGAGCTGGGCGCCCATACGCGCGAGGTGCTGGAAGAGCTGGGGCTCGCCGCAGCCGCTGTCGAGCCCACCGCAGCGGGTTCGACAGCGGACGGAATGATTTAGAGGCAGGGCAAGGAGTCTCAGCGTCCGGTCGGCGCGCGGTAGCCAAGGCTGCGGGAGATCGCGGCCGCCTCTTCCCGCACCATCCGCGCCAACTCCGCATGACCGTCGTGTAGCCGCGAGCTGGGGGCGGCGACGATCAGCGCGCCGATGACGGACCCGGCGGCGTCGCAGATCACGGAGGCCGTGCCCGTCACGCCGTCGCTGGCCTGGTCGACGGTCTGCGCTACCCCCGTCTCGCGTGCATGCGCGATCGCTTCGGCGAGCCGGCGCTTGTCGGTCTCGGTCTGGGAACTGTATCGCTCCGGCTTCAGGTGGCGAAGATAGACCTGCAGCTCCGCCTCTGGGGCGGCCGCCAGCAGCGCGCGGCCTCCAGCGGTGCAATACAGCGGCCGGCGGTCGCCGATTGCGACAGCAAAGCGGACCGCATTGAGGCTTTCGACGACGTCTACATAGGTCATCATTTCCGCCCCCCTGTCGCGAACGCCCAACAGGACCGTCTCGTGCGACCGGCCCGCCAGCCTGCGCATGCCTTCGCGAATGAGATCCGACGACTGCAGCCGGCGCCGCGCCTCCGTCAGGGCGCTGCCCAGGCCAAACGCGCCCGGCCCCAGCCGGTAGGCGCCCTCGACGGAGATGACGAAATCGTCCTCGGCGAGCCCGCGGAGCAGGGCGGCCAAACTGCTCTTCGGCGTGCCGAGCACCCGGCTCAGCTCGGCCAGGCTCAAGGGCGTCGGGTTGGCGCACAACGCTTCCAGGATCCGGATCACGCGCGTGACGGACTGTGGGGAATTCGAGGGTCGATCCTTAGCGAGCATCGGGGACAATTAAACTCTTCCGACGCCAAGGTCACGGCTGCGGCGCGTTCAGGCGAACGCCGGCATCGCCTCCGTCGCCAAGACCTCCGCATAGTCGACAAACTTCGACCGGGGGGAGGGGGGCGAGCATCTTTATAAGATGCTCGACCGGCATGCGCGCCTGCATCCGCTTGAAACGGTCGATCGCCAGGTCAGGCGTCAGGATCCGCAGTATGCCGCTGGCCTCGAACGCCTCCAGGCTCATCGGCTTCACCTCCGGATTGTCGAGGCCGATCGCGCGATCCTCGTTCAGCCATGGGTCTGTCGATTTGGCGCGCCCACGAGCGGTGAAATAGCGGTCCGCGCTGGCTCGACTCATTCCGAGCCGAGCATCTCGGATGGCGACTATCATAGAGCTGATTTCCGGGCGCCAGCGACACTCTCGCCTAGTCTCGATCATCGCGTTTCGACAATAAGGAGCGGGTGTGCCTGCGGGGCGCGCCGTTATGTGCCAATCGCCGAGCGGACCGCTGGTCGCGGAGTGCAACGAACGGGTACTCGCCGTCAATTTCGCCAAGACTTGATCTGGCGGAATTCGGATGTCCTCCGCATCAGCGCGGGGCTTGATAAATGAGGATATACGAAGATGGACAACAACATGACTGCCAATCCGACGTCTCTAGCCGGTCGGACGGTCATCGTGACAGGTGCGGGGCGGGGAATCGGGCGGGCAGTCGCTGACCTGGTCATTGCGCTGGGCGGTAATGCTGTGGTAGCTGATATGAATCCGGAAACCCTCGAATCCGGTCAGGCGCAATATCCCCAAGGGCGCTTCCTTGGAGTCGTAGCGGACGTTGCGGACCCGTTGGCGGTGCAGGCTATGGTCGATCGCGCCATCGAAACTTTCGGCGCGGTGCACGGCCTGGTGAACAATGCCGGGATCACCCGTCTGGCGATGATGGAAAAGATGAATTTGGAGCAGTGGAATCAGGTGATCGACGTTCATCTCGCCGGCGCTTTCCTGTGCTCTCAAGCGGTCGGAAGACATATGATCGAGCGGGCAAAGGCTGGCGATCCGAATCCGGGCGCGATTGTCAACGTGTCCTCGGATGCAGGCGTGCAGGGATCGATCGGCCAAGTGAATTACTGTACGGCGAAGGCCGGCGTCATCGGGATGACCATGGCAACCGCGCGCGAATGGGCAAAATACAACATCCGCGCAAACTGCGTCGCCTTCGGTGTCGTGGAGACTGGAATGACAAATATCGTACGCAGTGAGAGATTTGCTGACACCTATCTGGCGCGCATTCCGCTTGGACGCTGGAGTTCGGTGGAAGAGGCCGCAAAGCCGATCTGCTTTCTGCTCTCTGATGCCGCTTCGTTCATCACTGGGCAGCGCCTATCCGCCAATGGCGGTATGCAAATGGCGTGCTGACGATGAGATCGTTACGTAATGGCCCGGCCTCAGTAGGCGCCGCCGATGGCCTCGAAACGAGCACAGGACGTTATTGCCGCGATGATTTAGTGACTGTCGAACAAGGCGCGAACCCTTAAAAGAGGACATGATAGATGAACGATTTGGCTACTCTTCCCTTTCCGGTGCACCGGGTTGTGCCCAAGAGTGACTGGACGCCTCCTGCGGGGACTCGTTTCATCTCGGCAGACGACCATCAGATGGAGCCGCCGCATCTTTGGGAGGATCGGCTGACGGGTGAGGACAAGGCTCGTGCGCCGCGTCACTGGCGAGACGAGTTCAACCTTCTTCATCTTGAAGTTGACGGTGTGTCCTACGACACGCCGGGTTTCGACCCGAGCGATCATCCCGAGGGCCGGCCGGGTTTCTGGGACGTGGAGCAGCGCTTGGCCGACATGGATGCCGAGGGCATTGAGGCGTCGATCATTTTTCACCAACACACGGCCGCGCTGATCCGGATGCAGGACAAGGATCTCTGGTTCAAATGCATCGACGTGTTCAATGAGTGGCTGGCTGAATGGGCTAAGGCGGCGCCCAACCGTCTCTTCCCGGTCGCTTACTTGCCGACGTTCTACAAGCCCGAGATGACCCGGGACTATATGCAGAAGATCCTGGATTTGGGCTTCAAGGCGGTGGAGATTCCTTCGTTTCCGCGCGGCGTGCGCTACAACGGCAAGGAAACGCTTCCGATGTGGCAAGCGATCGAGGAGGCGGGCCTGCCGCTTTCGATGCACGTCGGCGTGCACATCGACGCTACCGGCACGGGCGCGCTGGGTATCAACATGGCTCGTAACATGCAGCCGTTCAACGCGCTGTTCCCCCAGCTGGTGTTTTCGGGTCTGTTCGACCGGTTCCCCACTCTCAAGGTCGTCTTTACCGAGGGCGGAGCGAGCTGGGCCGGGCCGTCCGTCGCGAATGCCGACAAGATCTATCGCGACTATGCCTCTGTGCTGAGGCCCAAGCTTGAGCACAAGCCGAGCTATTACTGGCACCGCAATTGCTGGACGACGTTCATGGACGATCCGGTCGCGCTCGACCTCATCGACCGGATCGGTGCCGACAAAATGATGTGGTCGATCGACTATCCCCATCCGGAGGGCGTGTTCGGCGAGTCGATGAGGATAGCCAAGCAAATCTACGACAAGGCGGGTGAGGAGAATTTCAAGAAGATCGTTGGCGGCAACGCGGCCGCGCTCTGGGGCATCTGACTGAGGCAACTGGAAGACCGCGAGGCCGCCGCCAAGAGTGGCGGAGAACGGCCTCGCTTTCCCTCCCGGCTTGTCACACCGAAGCCAGAAAATTGAACATGTGAATTGCATCGCCCGTCGTTAGGAGGGCTGCCGGCGGGCTCGGCGAGGCCACTTGCATGGCGCTAGAGGCGCTTGACAAGCGGGTGATCCGGTCGATCTTGTCGGCAGCGAAGTCACCGCAAACCTGTCCTTCGCCCAAGAGCGACAAGCGGCCCTTGGCGCCGAGACCTATCGCCGCAGAGAGTCGATGCGATCAACAGGCGGAGGAGCCAGAGTGAGCCTGCCGCGGCCGTGAAATACTTCGGCGCCTACTGGGCCCGCCTGTCACTCCCAGCTGTAATCGACCATGCCGTCGCCGAACGGCGCATCGCGAAGGCGTACGGCCTCCTTGAGCCCAACCTTCTCGATCGACTGGCGGAATTGCATGCGTCCGGCCGACAAGTGCCCGCGTGCATCGCCCTCGCCGGCGAGGCGCTGCAGCGTCTTGGCGCCCATCAGTTCCAGCCCCAGGTTTACGACGCGCTTTTGGCAGGCGAGCAGGTCGGGCGCGATGGCCGAAATCCGCTTTGCCAGCGCATCAACATGGGCATCGAGCTTGGCCGCTGGAACCGACTCGAGGGCAAGGCCCAACCGCGCGGCGTCCTTGCCGCGCAGCAGGTCGCCGGTGAGCAGCATGCGCTTCGCCCACTGTGGTCCCATATTGTAAAGCCACATGTGCGAAGGTGGTGATCCCTGTGCGCGAACTGGCGGATAGCCGATGCGCGCGTCGCTCGCGACGATTACCAGGTCCGCCAGGAGCGCAATGTCGGTGCCATTCGCCAGGCAATTGCCCTGGACCTTGGCGATCACCGGCTTGTGCATGTCGAACATGACCATGCGCAGTTCGTTCATGCGGTCCATCTGCCAGATGTCGTCATCGATCGAGGACGTCTGACTACGATACTCGGACGTGGCGCTCTGCGTGGCCTGCTGTTCCTTGACGGGGCTGACCTCGCCGCCGGTGAGGTCCCACCCCGAACAGAAGTCGCGTCCGTTGCCGCCGAGCACCACGCAATGGACGCTGGTGAGGTCGTCTGCCTCCAGCAGGGCGTCGCGCAATTCCTGAAGCATACGCCAGCTGAGCGCATTCCGCTTTTCGGGACGATTCAGCGTGATCCTCGCAATCCTGTCCCGCACGTCGAACGTAATCGTATCCGTTGTTTTCAGCCATTTCGCCACGTTACAAGCCCTCGGATTTAGCGGATGGGAGACCAGGCGGTCGGCGTGAGCAACCGATTGCGCTGGCGGACGGGAAGGGGGCATCTGGTCACGAAATCCAGCCATTCGGGGTCCGACCAAAAGGCCCTGCGGCGGGTGAGGCGGTCCTCGAAATCGATGAAGCCCCACAGGTGAACGAATTCGTTGAGGTCGGGACCGACTTCAGTGCGGAAATAGCCGATCAGGTTGCCCAGATGCCGGGTAGCGATGTGCACGCCTTCCTTTTCGTAGAGCTCGACGAACCGGGCGACGTCGCCAAGGGCGAACGAATAGTTTCTCTCTTCGACGATCATGGTCACATCCCCTTGAAAACGGGCGAAAATCCGATTCGCTGCTTCCTGAAGCGGCTCCTACAGTTTGACGATGCGCGGTATCTTGTGCGGCGGACCCTGTTTGAGGAGCTCGTCATTCGGAACGAGCTCCAGGCGGGAATCGACACCGAGCTGCCGCTGGATCTCGCCTTTCAGTCGCCTTTCAAGCGAAGGCAGGTCAGCGTCACCGGCGTAGCCCACACGCAGACGAAGGAAATCCTCCGCCACTTTCGGACGGACGATCTGAAACAGGCCAGCCTTCGACTCAGGCTGCGATTCGACGGTGGGCCAGATGTTGACCGGCAGGAGCTGCTTTCCGGCCACCACAATCTGATCGCTCGTCCGTCCTTTTACCCGGAAGCGGGCATGAGTCCGTCCCGACGGGCAGCGCTCGCGTGTCAGCCAGACGAGATCCTCGCTGCGGAATCGGATGAGCGGGTCGACCATATTATGCAGCGGCGTCGCCACGAGTTCGCCCAAGGTGCCGTCCGGTGCCGGCTCGCCCGTTTCCGGATCGATGTGCTCGACGAAGACTTCGTCTTCCCAAGCATAGGCTCCGGTATGGTTCGCCGCCTCCAGCGTGATCGTCGCATCACCGAGCGACAAGATCTCGATGATGTTCATCTTCCAGCGCTCGGTGAGGGTGCGGCCACGCGGGCCCAAGGGCTCGCCGCCCCAGATCACCGCCTTGTAGCTGGAGAACACTTCGGCCAGGTCGATGCCGGTGTCGATCTCGAACTGTTCTAGCCCCATCAACAGCGGCGTCGACAGTGAGATGATCATCGTCGGCCGATAGATCCGGCTGAGCTCAACCAGCCTGCCGATTTCGGCGGGCGAGTGGTCCACGCAGAGCGGGGTTAGCCCGAAGTGAAGCAGCGGCCCGATCGCTGAGCCCCGGATGGTGGGAGTGATGGTGACGGCGACGTCGCCCGGCCTGACGCCGAGATCCCAGAAGCAGCGATCGAAGCGGGAATCGGTTAGAGGCGCATGAAGATCGCGCCGTGCCAGCAGCGTGGGATCGCCGGTCGTTCCCGAGCTTCCGGTGATCGAACGTAGTTCGGACATTGGCGTGCAAAGGATTCCGCCGAATGGATCGCCGGTCTCAGCGCGGAACGCACGGATATCGTCTTTGGTGATGAAGGGCGCGAGCCGCGAGAAATCGCTCAACGACTTGATGTCCGAAGGTTTGACCCCCGCCTCGTCCCATTTCTTGCGCACCAGCCCTGCGTTTGCATAGGCGTTCTCGATGACGCGCTTCAGAGCTAGGAACTGCCGCGCCTCGATCTCGGCGCGCGGCATGGTCTCAATCTCCGGGTCGAAGTATGGACGTTCCTCCACCATTTTTATTGTGTCCTTCATCTGGATCTGAATTGACATCGGCCAGCAATCACGAGGTGCGGGTATTGGCCCCGGGTCAGTTTCCTCCGCCGTTCTGCCGCCACGTAGCGCCACCCGACTGATGCCTGCCGTGGGCCGCCCTCGTAACCACCACGACCTTGGTGTGGCTACGCCGGGCGGCCGGCTCTTCACCCCTTGCGGAATACGGGCTTGCGCTTCTCCACGAAAGCCTGAGCCGCTTCGCGATGATCAGGCAGCTGGCTGGAAACGGTTTCCAACGCGAAGCCGGCGTCGACCATGCTCGCGAGGGACTGCCGAAGCGGGATGTTCAGGAGCGCTTTGGTAAAGCTAATTGCGCCCTTCGCACCATTTAGCAGCTTGTCGACTATTCGGGCGACTTCCGCATCCAGTTCCTCCTGTGCGACTACCTTGGCGATGAGGCCCATTTCCTTGGCCTCGCGCGCTGTGATGAGATCTCCGGTGAGGAGGAAATACTTGGCCATAGCCGAGCCGGCGCTATGCGGCCAGAACACCGCCCCTCCGTCACCGGCGGTCAGCCCAACCTTGACATGTGGATCGGCGAAGCGCGCGGTCTCGCTGGCGACCACAATGTCGGCGCACAGCGCGATCGTGCAGCCCAACCCGATGGCGTCGCCGTTGACCTTGGCGATGATCGGCTTTTCGGTATCGAGCATCAGCTGCATGAAGCGCTTGCCGTTGCGATAGCCCGCCAGGAAAGTCTCGATCCTGCCGACGTCCTTTTTCATCCCGTCGATATCCCCGCCGGCGCAGAACGCGCTCCCTTCGCCGGTGAGCACGATGATTTCGACGCGCGGATCGCGATCTGCTTCAAAGAAGATCCGCGGCATATGCTCGTCCATGATCGTCAACATCGCGTTGCGCTGGCTGGGGTTATTGAAAGTGACAGTCAGCACGCCGTTAGTAATGTCGAACTTCAGCTGCTCGGGATAGGTCGAGAAATCCATCTAAAGATCCTTTCGTTTTCGTCATGTCATCAATATTGGCTCGGTCCGCATTCTGACCACGGCAAAGCTCTGGGATCACTGGCCCATGTACTGCGCCGTTCTTTTCCCTAAAAGCAGGGATGCCGTCACAAGGGCAGAGCTCGTCGCCAGCGCATCGCCGCCGCCGGAAACGTCATCCTGAACCTGTTCGAAGAGCCGCGGGAACGCCGCGCGCATGGACCGATCGAGCGCAGCCCGGTCGAGCGTAACCGTGGCAACGCCTTGATCGATTGTGAGGGAGACCGTCATTGCGCCGCCTCATACCGTGTCCGGAACGCCGAGGATGCAGGTCGCCTGGCTGGACAGGGTGCCGCCGTTGCCGTGGGCCAGGGCCAGCTTGGCTCCGGCGATCTGCCGATCGCCCGCTTCGCCGCGGAGCTGGCGGATCGATTCGATCATGGTGAACAGGCCGTACATTCCGGGGTGGCAGAACGACAGGCCGCCGCCGTTGGTGTTGACAGGCAAGGATCCTCCCGGCGCAATCGCGCCGCTCGCCACGAATGGCCCGCCTTCGCCCTTGGCGCAAAAACCGAGGTCCTCGAGGAACATGATCGTATTGATCGTGAAGGCGTCGTACAGATTGACCACGTCGATCTCGGCCGGCGAAACACCCGCCTGCGCAAAGGCGCGCCGACCGGACTCCTGCGCGGCCGAAACGGTGAGATCCGCCAGCTGCGCGATTTCGATATGCCAGGTTGCGGACGCCGCGCCGAGCAGCGCGACCGGGGTCTGCCTCAGGTCTTTCGCCCGGTCCGCCCGCGTCATCACCACGGCCGCGCCTCCATCGGTGATGAGGCAGCAATCAGCGGCATGCAGGGGATCGGAGACCATCCGCGTGGCGAGCACATCCTCGATCGACAGCGGCCCCTGGCGAAAGGCGTCGGGGTTGAGATTGGCCCATTGCCGCGCCGCAACCGCGACCGAGGCGAGTTGCTCAGACGTCGTCCCGTACTCATACATGTGCCGCGAGGCCGCGAGTGCATAGGACGCGACCGGGTTGTTCGGGCGATAGGGCGCCTCGAACGGCGACGGCACCTGCGCCGCCACCAGCTTGCCCGCGCCGGTGCGCTGGTTCGACCCGTAGCAGATCAGCGCATAATCGATCAGTCCAGCGTCGAGCGCCAACATCGCCCATTCGGCGTGGGTCAGGAACGCCGATCCCCCGGTGCGGCTACTGTTGGTCATCCTGGGGCGAATGCCGAGGTACTCGGCGATCGTCAGCCCCGCCAGGAAATCGTTGGGCATGCAGATGAAAAGACCGTCCATGTCCGACGTCTTCAGTCCGGCATCAGCTATCGCAAGCCGGGCGGCTTCCGCGGCAATCTCGATGGACGTGTAGCCGGGCGCCTCACCGCATCCGAAGGTGGCGGCACCGACGAAGGCGGTCTTGCCGCGCAGCTGCGAGCCTCGAGTCATTCGGCGCTGTCCGGTTCGAAGACGACGATCTTGCCATCGTCCGGCCCGTCGACGATCCGGGCGCGGACGCGCAAGCCGATGAACACATCTTCGGCAGGCATGGATTGGACGTGGGTCATCAGGCGCGGCCCCTCGTCGAGTTCGACAATTGCGACGTTCACGTTCTCTGCCGGGGGCTTCATCCGCTTGACCGTCGTGGCATAGACCGTGCCAAGGCCGCTAGGTTCGGCCCACTCGAGATCGACAGCGCCGGTTCGCGGGGCGATCATCCGCGGGTAGAAGACCCATTCGCCGGTGCTGGGGGAGCGCTGGATCATGAACTTGCCGTCGGCCAAGCTCTTGAAATAGGTGGCTGTGGGGGGTGCCTGGGTCAAGTATCGACTCCTTGTGACCGTATGCGGCGCGATTAATGGAATGTTGCTCGCCCGCGATCGAGCACGACAATGTCCCTATCGGTGACGGTGCAGCGGAAGAGCGTGGCGTCGGAGCCGGTCCATACGTCGGTCCGCAGGGTTTCACCCGGAAACACGGGAGCGGAGAAGCGGCAGGAGAGTTCGCGCAGCGACCCCGCCTCCCGGTCGGGCGATGCAGCGAGAAGCGAATAGCCCGCTACCCCGAAGGTCGCCAAGCCGTGGAGGATCGGGCGGGGGAAGCCGGCAGCCTCGGCCACCGTCGGATCGGCGTGGAGCGGGTTAAGATCGGCCGAGAGGCGATAGATCAGTGCTGCCTGCGACGGGATGACCCGGGTCACCGACGTGTCCGGCGCCCGGTCCGGGATGGCGGCCTCGGGCTGGGGCTTGCCGGTTTGCGGGCCGCCAAAGCCGCCGTCGGCACGGCAGAACATCGACATTACCTGGGTGGACTGCAGGACACCCGTCGCCTCATCAATCAGGTCGCGCCGGACGCGCAGGATGGCGCCGCGTCCCTCGCCCTTGTCGATGATTTCGTCGACGTAGTTGCGGGCGATGAACGTCCCATCCGAGGGCAGAGGAGAATGAATTTCGAGCGACTGCTCGCCATGAACCACCTTGCGGGAATCGATACCGGAATCGGGATCGCTCACCCAGAACCCGGGATGGCCGAGCACGACGGGCATGGTAGGCAGGGCCTGCAAGGCCTTTTCATAGACGAACCGCAGTTCGCCCGGATCGACAGGGTTGGAACCGAGCCCGAGCCCGAGCGCATAGATGATCGAATCCCGCCAGGTGTAGCTGTGGACCTTGTCCGCGAATTGTCGCGCCATCAGCCTCGGGTAATCGATCGCCATTCCTTGCTCCTGAGGCCGATGGGTAGTTCAGCTTCACCTGGCGGGGCAACCGACCGGGCCCCAAATCATGTATGTGTTTGCGGGTCCGGGAGCCCGTTCGCCAGAGCCTCGACCCGGCGTATCGACGCGGCGATGTCGTTCTCCTTCAGCTGTCGCGACAGGGCGGCCATGTGGGGGCTCGTCATGGTGGCGGAGGCGATTCCGGCGACTTCGGCAGGCGAGGGGCGGTTCACGCCAAGCTGCGTAAGCGACACCGGCAAACCCACCTCCTGAAGGAAGCAGGCCACATCGCGGATCTCCTCGTCGGTACGCTGCTCTGCGGCGAGGTGGACGAGGGTGCCATAGGCGACATGCTCGCCATGCAGGCGCTCCGCCGCTCCGCGTAGCCTCATCAGCCCGCGTGTGACCGAATGGGCGATAGAGAGGCCGCCGTTCTCGAAGCCCATGGTGCTGAGCAGGACGCAGGCCTCGATGGTTGCTTCCAGTGCTTCGGTCACCTCGTGGCGCGCAGCGTCAGCAACGCCGGCCGCCGCGTGCTCTCGCAGCAGGCGGTAAGCTGCGCCCGCCACGGCTCGCCCCGAATGGGTGGGGCGGGTGCCGTGCTTGGTGAGGCCATGGCCGGCCCAGCAGGCCTCGGCCTCGAACGACTTGGCGATGGCGTCGCCGATGCCCGCGCGCAGATAACGGACCGGGGCCTCGGCGATGATGCGACTGTCGACGATCACCGCGACGGGGTTGGCTGGCAGCTGCTCCACCCGGACGAGGCGGTGAGCCTCGTCGTAGATGGCAATGCCGCGGCTGGCCGGGCCGTCCGTCGAGGCGATCGTCGGCACAGAGATGACCGGCACCATCAAGCGCAGCGCCGCCGCCTTGCCGGCATCGATCGCCTTTCCTCCGCCGACGGCGACGATGAGGTCGCACCCCGCGCAGCGGTTTGACAGTGCGACAGCGGCGTCGTCGGTCAGCTCGCCGGAGAAATCGACAAACCTGGCTTGACCGCCGATGCCCTGCTCCAGCGCAGCGCTGAACAAGGGGCGCACCTGGGCATCGATCACGATCGCCGGGACACGCCCGATCCGGGATGCGATCGACCCGACCTCGGCCAGAGCGCCGGGTCCCTGAACGTAGAGCGGCGTCGCAGCGAAGATGCGCATCAGGCCGGAAGGCTATCGGGCAAGTCTGCGATCAATTTCCGGTGAACCGCGGCGAGCGCTTTTCGCGAAAAGCGGCAATTCCCTCGGCATGATCGGCGGTCATGCCCAGCATCAATTGCCTGATGTCCGAGCCGGCAGTGAAGTTGCCGCCGGCACCGGTCAGGACGATGACGCGTACGTCCTTGTCCGCCATGGTCGCTGGATCACCCTTGTGCGTAGGCCGTGCCGAGCGTGACCTGCTCCCACTCGGCCAGATTGGCTTCGACGGCCTTCAACTTGGCTCTGACTCCACTGAGGGCATCCGCGCCGAGAACCAGGCGCAGGGGTGGTTCGGGCGTATCAACCGCGGTCAGGATCGCCGCCACGGCCTTGGCTGGATCGCCGGGCATCAGGTCGCCGACCTTGGACAGGCTCGATCTGGTCATCCCCGCCGGAGTCCCGTCGTAGATCGGGTTCGGATCGCGGGCGATCCGTTCCGACCCCTTGAAGAAGTTGGTGCGGAAGCCACCCGGTTCAACCAGCGTGACACGGATGCCGAAGGGCTGCAATTCGCCGCTGAGGGATTCGCTGAGGCCTTCGACGCCATGCTTGGCCGCACAGTAGGGCGCCATCCCCGGCAGACCCACCAAGCCTGCCATCGAGGAGAAGTTGACGATGTGCCCCTTGCTGGCCCGCAGCGCCGGTAGGGCCGCCCGCGTAACATAGATGGGGCCGACGAGATTGGTGTCGATGGCGTGGTCGATCTCGTCGTCGTTCAATTCCTCGAGTGCTCCGGCCAGCCCGTAGCCGGCGTTGTTGACGAGAACGTCCAGCCCGCCGAGGAGCGACACGCCCTCCGCCACGGCCGCGGGGATCCGCGGCCGATCGGTGACGTCGAGCAGGACAGCATGGGCTCGGCCCGGCGCCAGCGCGGCGAAGGCTTCGGCCTGATCGGCATTGCGCAGGGTGCCGGCCACGCTATCGCCCCGGGCAAGCACGGCCTCGGCCAGCAGCCGCCCGAAACCGCTCGATACGCCGGTAATGAACCAGCGCTTCCTCTCGGTCATGCGAATATCCTTCCCTTCAATCAACGCGCCCGAGCCTAGTAGTCGGTGCGCACCCTGCAAAGCGCAGAGTGGTTTGGCTCCTGCGCATATTTTTCATGTGATGGCACGGGTCTCGATCACCGCGTCGAGCGCCATAACGCCTTGCCCTTCATCCAGCACCAGCAGGGGGTTGACCTCGATTGTGGTGATTGCGGGATTGGCTGCGGCGAGGGCCGAGATCCGGCTTATCGCCCGCGCCAGCGCGGGTATGTCGGCCTTGCGCCGACCACGATAGCCTTCGAGCAAAGGATGGCTCCTGATCGCGCGGATCATCGCGAGCGCCTCGTCCTCGCAAACGGGGGCGAGCCGGGTGGCGACATCCTTCAGCAGCTCCACGGCGATGCCGCCCAGGCCGAACATGATGGCCGGACCGAGCACCGGATCGACGTGAACACCGACGATGCATTCGGTTCCGCCGGTGATCATCGGTGTGATCAGACACCCTTCGATGCGGGCGTCGGGCACTGCCCCGCGAACCTGCGTCAGCATGGCATCGACCCGTGCTGCGGCATCGGCCGGCTCCACGTCGAGGGCAACGCCGCCGACGTCGGACTTGTGCAGGATGTCGGGCGAGACCACCTTGACTGCAACGGGTCCGGCGATGGCGTCGGCTGCCACCTCAGCGGACTTGCCGTCCACCACCACGTATTCGGCAGGCGAGGGCACGCCGATGCGGCCAAGCAGTTTCTTTGCTGCCGCCTCGGAGAACCGGGTGCCTGCGGCAACCACGGGCAAGTCATCGCGCACGACAGGCCCCGGCAGCGGCCGCTGCCACGTCCTGGCGAAGCGGTCGAGCGCGGCAAGGGCCTGCACGGCGCGGGCGGGCTCGCGGATGCAGATGAATCCGGCGTCGGCATATTGCGCGACGATTTCGGCCGGAGCCGTGACCGAAATGGCGATCGGCATCTGGGGGCAGCGCGCCGCACCGGCGGTCAGACTCTCCAACAATGGGGTCTGGATGAATGGCAGGCCGGCGATCAGCCCGACGTTGCAATAGACCATGTCGAATTCGCCCGAGGCCAGTACGGCTTCGAGGGCATTGGCGTACATCGGCGGATCGTTCGCCACCTGCCCGGTGAGATCGATCGGGTTGATGGGCGCGCCATTGGGAGACAACTCCAACAGCCGCTGCTGCACGGCCGGAGAGGCCGTAGGCGTTTCGAGTTGCTCGTCCGCTGCAAAATCCGCGGCTTGCACGCCTATGCCTCCGGAGTTGGTGAGGATGGCCAGGCGTCGGCCCGCCGGGTAGCGGCCGCGGCTGGCCGCATAGGCCACGTCGAGCATCTCCTCGGTGGTTCGCGCGCGATAGGCGCCATAGCGCTCGAACGCGGCGTCGTAGACGGAATCGGAACCCACGAGCGAGGCGGTATGCGAGGCGGCGGCACGGGCGCCCTGTTCGGTCCGCCCGACCTTGAGCAGGACGACCGGCTTGCGGCGCTCATGAGCGGCCGCGAGCGCGGAGTAGAACGATCGGGAATCGCGCACTCCCTCGATATACCCGACCACGACATCTACGTCGGGGTTGGTGGCAAGGTGGTGCATGGCTTCGCCGATGCCCACATCGACCTCGTTGCCGGTGGTGATCCACACTCCGAAATCGAGGCCGACTTCCTGCGCCGACTTGACCACTTCTCCGGCATAGCCGCCGCTCTGGCTGACCAGTCCCAGCCGTCCGACAGTTCCTTTCACATCGTCGAAGATGCCGGAAAAGGAGAGGAAGGTCTTGGCGTGGAGGTTGTAGAGGCCGAGGCAGTTGGGACCGAGGAGGCGCATTCCGGCCTGCTGCGCGATCCGGCGGATCTCCTCCTGCAACTGCTCGCCCGCGCCGCCCATTTCCGCAAAGCCGGCGCTGAAGATCACGGCTGCCGACACGCCCTTGCGCGCGCAGGCGGCGACTGCCGGCAGGACGGCATCGGTGGGCAGGGCGAGCACGGCACAGTCCGGACGTCCCGGAATCTCATCGATCGTGGACCAGGCCTTCAGGCCCTGCACCTCGCTTCGCCCCGGATTGACCGGAAAGATTTCCCCAGTGAAACCGGACTCTCTGAGGTGGCGCAGCGCCCGCCCGCCGATCCGGGTGACGTCGGTCGATGCCCCGACCATGGCGACCGACCGCGGCTGGAGCAGCGCGTTCAGTCCGCGCGGCTCAGGCATCGGCCCAGCCCTTGCCTTCCCGCGCCAGACGCTCGAGCACCTTGCCCGGTCCCCACCGAGGTCCGTTGCGCTGGGCCGCCTCCACGGCTGCCTCGTGGATCCGAGCTAGACCGACCTTTTCCCCCCAGAACATGGGGCCGCCCTTGTGAGCCGGGAAGCCGTAGCCGTTCACCCAGGCGACGTCGATGTCGCCAGCGCGCATGGCGGTGCCGTCCTCCAGTTCCTTGGACCCTTCGTTGACCAGCGGGGCGAACAGTCGGAATTCGATCTCTTCGTCGGTGAAGTTGCGCCGCTCGATCCCCGGGTCACGCGAGACCTGTTCGATGATCTCGATCGTTTCCGGGTCGGGCCGCCGGTTGCGCCCCTCATACTGGTAGAAGCCCTTGCCCGCTTTCATGCCGAGACGGCCGCGCTCCACCAGGCGTTCGACGACGGGCGAAAACCGCTCGCCGGGCGGAAGGGTGGCGCGCCTCGCCTCGCGGACCATCATCGCAACGTCGAGCCCACTCATGTCACGCATGGCGATCGGGCCCATCGGCATGCCGAACTGCTCGGCCACGCGATCGATCTGTTCAGGGGTGGCGCCCTGTTCCAGCAGGAATTCGGCCTCGCCGGTATAGTATTGCAGCATCCGGTTGCCGATGAATCCATCGCAGTTTCGGGCGAGAACCACATTCTTGCCGAGAGTCTTGCCCAGGGCCATGACCGTGGCGACGGTTTCGTCGGAGGTCAGCTTTCCGCGGATGTTTTCCTGCAACTTCATCACGTTCGCCGGCGAGAAGAAGTGGACGCCGACAACGTCGCCGGGCCGACTGGTGGCAGCGGCGATCTCATCGATGTCCAGCGACGAGGTGTTCGTGGCGAGAACCGCTCCGGGTCGCATGACCGCGTCGAGCCGGGTGAAGATATCGCGCTTGATGTCCATCCGCTCGAACGCAGCTTCGACCACGATGTCGGCCTGTGCGAAGTCGGCGTAGTCGGTGGCGGTCGAGATCAGGGCGAGGGCCTGGTCGGCCTTGTCCTGCGCCAGTGAGCCGCGGCAGACCGACGTTTCGTAGTTCTTGCGGATCGTGCCAAGGCCTCGCGCCAGGGCTTCCTCGCTGATGTCTGCCAAGTGGACGGGAATCCCGGCGTTGGCGAAGACCATGGCGATGCCGCCGCCCATGGTTCCTGCGCCGATCACCGCGGCGGACCGGATCGTCCGGGGTTGGGCGGCGAGGCCCGGAACGCGCCGGGCTTCACGCTCGGCAAAGAAGTAGTGCATCAGCGCGGCGCGCTGGTCGCTGGCGTAGAGCTCTCGGAATTTGCGCGTCTCGAATGCCAGACCCTCGGCGGGCGGCAGCGTGCAGGCGGCCTCTATGCAGTCGATGACTGCCATCGGGGCGATCTTGCCGCGGGCCTTCTTGGCCGTGGTCCGGCGGGCGGCGGCGAAGACTTCCGGATCAGTTCCGGCGACCTTGTCGTCGCGCAGGATCACGGGCTGAGGCAGTTCGCCGCGCGCTGCCAGGTCTCGCGCGAAGGCGATGGCCTCATCCGGCAGGCCATCGATGACGGCATCGATCATACCGAGCGTACACGCCTCCGCCGCCCCGACGTGCCGGCCGCTGGTGATGAGGTCGATGGCGGTGGCCGCCCCGACCAGACGGGGCGGGCGCTGGGTCCCGCCCGCACCCGGAAGAATGCCGAGGTTGACCTCCGGCAAGCCGACCTTGGCCGAAGCCGCGGCCACCCGGGCGTGGCAGGTCAGCGCGAGTTCGAATCCACCACCAAGGGCGGTGCCGTGAATCGCCGCCACAGTAGGCTTGGGAAAAGCCTCGAGAGTTTCCTGGAGGTCCGACAGGCTCGGAAGCGCCTTCGACTTCTCGGTGCCGAATTCGGTGATGTCGGCTCCGGCGATGAACGTGGAGCCGCCGCCCATGATGACGACCGCCGCGACCGCGGGATCATCTCTCGCGGCAGCCAGGGCCTGACCGAGGCCGGCGCGGACCGCGGCGCTGAGGGCATTGACCGGGGGGTACTCGACTGTCAGCACCACGACAGTGTCAGCAACCTGGAAACGCACCGCATTCATGTTTTCGGACTCCGCTGCTTCAGCTTGGTTCGACGCCGGTCTAGCCATGTACACTGGCATCTGGCTCTAACCGGACTGCGCATTCCACGAATGTGATTGATGTTGACGTCGGCCCTGCTGCCACTGTCCAGAGCCGTGCCCGGGGAGGATGACTTGATTCAGCGAGCCAAACGGGTTCCGGGGCGGGACTGACCATGTCCTACGTATCTGTACAGATCGATGTGACCCATTCGCTTCCTGCCGACGTGGTGGACCGCGCCAGCATAACGATCGCCGCCTGGATCTTCCCCCCGCACCCGGCCGGGTGCCTTTTCGTGCCGAGCACGATCGTGCTGTTGAACGGCGGAACCTACGACAAGCGCTAGGCAGCGAGTCATTCAGTTTCTAATTGACGACCGATAGAATCTGAATAAATCCATTCGACGGAGAACGAGACGAGACCTGATGGACGCCGCCGCCTTTGCAATTGACGATCTCAGGCGCTGGCTTGACCAGAACGTCGATGGGCAATCTGCTCCCATCGTGCTGGAACGCATTTCCGGCGGGGCCAGCAACCTTACCTACCGCGTAAGGCGCGGCGAGCAGTCGTTTGCGCTTCGCCATCCGACGTCGCACCGCAATGACAGCACAGCCGACACCCTGCGCCGCGAGGCGACTTTGCTGGATGCCTTGAGGCGCAGCGCGATTCCCCACGCAGCGATGATTGGCAACGACCTTGCCGGGTCGGCTATTGGCGTGCCGTTCATCCTGACGGAATGGATTGACGGATTCGCGCCGAGGGCGCCGCTGCCAGAGGGCGTTACCGGCCCGGCGGCAGCGCAGGCCCTGGCGTGGGAGTTGACCGACACCCTCGCATTGATCGGCAACGAGGATTACCTCGCGCTGGGCCTCGATGGCTTCGGAAAACCCGAAGGCTTCCTGGAACGGCAGGTCAGCCGATGGCTTTCGCAACTTGACCGGGCCCGGTTTCGCGAGCTGGACGGGCTTGACGAATTGTGCAGCACCTTGCGGCAATCGCCACCGACGACCCAGCGGACGTCGCTCATTCACGGCGACTATCAATTCATCAACGTCATGTTCTGGCACAGCGCGCCGCCGCGCCTTGCCGCCGTCATCGATTGGGAAACAGCCACGATTGGCGATCCTCTGCTCGACCTCGGATGGATGCTGGCAGGGTGGCAGGAAACCGGCGAAGCGCCGACCCATGCGAACTACATGGACTGGACCGGCCTGCCGACGCGCGCAGCGGTGACGCAGCGCTACGCCGAGGCCACCGGTCTCGACGTTTCGGACATCAACTTCTACATCGCTCTGGCCCTGTTCAAGCTCACGGCGATCATGGAGGGCTGGTACTTCCAGTACGTCAACGGGCGTTCGCGGGTGCCCGGTCACGCTGCGCTGGAAACGATGGTCCCGCAAATGATCTCGCGCGCCCTGGGCTTCGCCGGTTCACGTGGAAAATTGAAGACGGCGCCGGACACCTGCGCCTCGTCCGAATGCATTACTGGAAGGACTGCAGTATCATGAAGATCGACCTAACCGGCCGCAAGGCGATCGTGACGGCCTCCACGAGCGGGATCGGGCTGGCAATCGCCCGCGGCATGGTGGCGGCCGGCGCCGGCGTGGTGATCAATGGCCGCCGACCTGAGGTTACCGATGCAGCGGTGACCGGATTGCGGCAGCAGTTTCCCGGATCGAATATCCAGGGCGTCTCGGCCGACCTGGGCAACAAGGACGGCGTGGATCGATTGATCGATATGGCCGGCGAGGCCGACATCCTCGTGAACAATCTCGGCATCTACGAGCGGGTCGAGTTCTTCGATATCTCGGACGACGAATGGATGCGGTTCTTCGAGGTCAACGTGCTGAGCGGGATCCGTCTGGCGCGCCACTATATGCCAGGAATGCTGGAGCGCGACTGGGGACGCCTGATCTTCATCGCGAGCGAGTCTGGGGTGACCACCCCGCGCGACCGGATCCACTATGCTACGACTAAGACGGCCGTGCTCGCCGTAGCCCGGGGGCTGGCTCTGGTGGCCCGCGGGACCGCAGTCACGTCCAACTCCGTGCTCGTCGGCATGACCGCGACCGAGCACGTCGAGCGCGATCTGGAGGCCGCTGCGCAGAAGCAGGGCGTCTCCGTGCGCGAGGTCGAGCGGCAGCTCGCAGCCCTCCACCGCCCGACCCAGCTCCTTGAGCGTCTCGCGACGTCCGAGGAAGTCGCCAACATGGTGGTTTACGTCGCTTCGCCACAGGCCTCGGCGACCACCGGGGCAGCGCTGCGGGTCGAGGGCGGCGGCATTCCGACGATCCTTTGAGGCCTGGCCGGGCTCATGGTATTCTAACGGGCGATAGACAGGGTGAAGCCGGTCGGTTAACAACGGTCCGCACTTTCGCCGCGAAGAGCGGCGCGTTCAAGGATACGCGGCCCCCCGGCCTGTCGAAGCCGGGGCAAGGCGCAACACGATGGGTGAGTTGAGATGCAGACGCTCGATCGCGAGAAATTGACCAAGGCATTCCCTCTGTGGGGCATGCTGCCGCCCGGTACCGAACCCTTCCAGCTGATCGAACAGCTGCACGAGGGCGACGAGGTGTTCTACGCTCCGAACAGTCACAACAACGGCGCCGGTACCTGGGTGTTCACCCGGTTTGCGCAGATCAAGGACCTCTATACCCGCACCGACGAGCTTTCGGTGAAGGGCCAGTCGGGCGTCGGCGATCTGCTCGGCGAAGCCTTAAGGATGGTGCCGACGGAAGCCGACCCACCGGAGCATTCCAGCTATCGCGGCGTGCTGCGGCCGTTCTTTTCGAACACCCCGCTCGACAACCTCGAACCCTCGATCAGGGGGCTCTCCGACGATCTCGTTCGCGCCGTCCTGCCGCAGGGCGGGTGCGAGTTCATGGCCGATTACGCGCGCCGCTTCCCGGTGGGCGTGTTTCTGCGGCTCATGGGACTTCCAGTCGAGGATATCGACTTGCTCAACGAGATCGCGACGATCATCACCTATCACCCGGATCCGACGGAGAAGGCACGGGCGCTGGGCGATATCAAGCGCTATCTCGAGGACCAGATCAGGCAGGCCGAGGCTGCTCCGCGCGACGACATCATATCGCACATTTCCACGGCCGAGATCGGCGACAGGCCGGCGACCGACGAGGAGAAGTTGGCGCTCTCATTCAACGTGTTCGTGGGAGGGATGGACACTGTCTCGGCTTCGCTCGGCTGGCATTTCCGATACCTTGCCATGAACCCGGAACTGCAGACTCGGCTGAGGGTGGACCGTTCGCTGATCCCCGCTGCCGTGGAAGAGCTGCTAAGGGTCTACTCGGTCGTCAGCAGTTCGCGCATGGCGCTTGTGGATTTCGAGATCGGAGGCATCCAGATCCGCAAGGGCGACATGATCACCCTAGGCACCGAGCTCGCCAATCGCGATCCCAGTGAATTCGAGCGACCCGGGCAAGTCGACATCGATCGCCGTCAGAACCGGCATCTGGGCTTCGGCTACGGCCTGCATCACTGCCTGGGTGCCCCCTTGGCCCGGCGCGAGCTGCGGATCGCGATGAACAGCTGGTTCGATCTCGCTCCCTCGTTCCGGCTGACCGGCGATCCGGATGAGGGGATGCCCACTTGGGTGGGCAACATCTTTTCACCGGAGACCCTGCGGCTGTCCTGGTGAGCATTGCATAAGACGCCCTGGCGCGATTATCGAAGAGGAGTAATTCAACATGTCGCTTATCAGCAGGCACGGCGAAGCCGCTGCGGCAATCCCAGCATTGAGCCATGTCATCGATGGCGCCGCCTGCAGCGGTTCAGGTGGCGCGTTTGAACATGTCAATCCGGCTACCGGCGCCGTTCAGGCTCTTGTCCCGCTCGCCGGAGCGGCTGACGTGGATGCGGCTGTCGCGGCAGCGAACGCAGCGTTCCCGGCCTGGCGTAACAAGGCGCCCGAGGAGCGGCGGCAAATCCTTGAACGCCTGGCTGCCCTGATCGGTGAGCACAGCGAAGAGCTGGCGCGACTTTCCGCCCTGGAATTCGGCGGCGTGGTGGCGTTTACCCGGCACCTCGCCTACCTGTCGCAGAAGTTCACCAACTATTACGCCGGCTGGGCAGACAAGCTGGAGGGGCAGGTCGTTTCCCACGACGAGGAATCAGGCTTCGTCTACACCATCCCCGAACCGCTTGGCGCGATCGCTGTGATCGTCACCTGGAACGGCCCGATCATTTCACTGGGCATGAAGGTGATCCCCGCGCTGGCCGCGGGGAACACCGTGGTGCTGAAACCCGCCGAGATCGCGCCGTTCACATCGCAGAAGTTCATGGAGCTCGCCCGCCATGCCGGTGTGCCCGACGGCGTGGTGAACCTGATCCACGGCGGGGGCGAGGCCGGGTCGGCGCTGACCGGGCATCCGGGCATTGCCAAGATCACCTTCACCGGCGGTCCGGCCACGGCCCACCGCATCCTCGAGGGCGCGGCGCGCAACCTCACCCCTGCCGTGCTGGAGCTCGGCGGGAAGTCGGCAAACCTGGTGTTCGGCGACGCCGACCTCGAGGCGGCGAGTCTCTTTACCGTGCTGACCGGGCTCGCCAATGCGGGGCAAGGCTGTGCCTTGCCGACCCGCGTGCTGGTGCAGGATGAAATCTACGCCGGGTTTGTCGAACGTCTCGGGGCAACGGTGGCGGCATTGTCGGTAGGCGACCCGCTAATTGACGATACCGTCGTCGGTCCAGTGATCAGCCGTGCCTCCAGCGAGCGAATCCTGGGGATCATCAGCGAGGCGGCCGACGCCGGGCATGGTCGGGTAGTCACTGGCGGTAAGCGACTGAACGGTGAACTCGGCTCGGGCTGGTTCATTGCTCCGACCCTCCTTGCCGATGTCGATCCGAACAGCCCGGTTGCGCAGAAGGAGATCTTCGGCCCGGTGATATCGGTCATGCGGTTCAAGACCGAGGAAGAGGCTGTCGCCCTGGCCAATGGCACTGGCTATGGCTTGTCCGCATATGTCCAGACGGGTGACGAGCGCCGCGTCCGCAGGCTGGTGCGCCAGTTGCGCTCGGGCACGGTCGGCGTGAACGGAGGACACCCGCTCACCTATAACGCGCCATTCGGCGGCCTGGGCCTAAGCGGCTACGGTAAGGAGGGCGGGAAGGCCGGCATCGACGAGTTCCTCCACCTCAAGACCGTGCTGGTTCGGTGAGGAACGCAGGGCGGGGTTGTTCGAACGACGCCCCGAGCCTGTGATCAATCAGTCAGCAGTGACATGGAGGCGGCAGTGAGCTGTCCCCTGAGGATATACTGAAGATACAGGCTCTCCGGGCTATATTCCCAAACTTCAGGCGCGGATGGCTTCGATCGCGGACAGGTCGTCCGCGGAAAGCGACCACGATGCGGCCGCGACATTGGCGATCACCTGGTCCGGATTGCTCGCTCCGGCAATAATCGAGGCGACTCGGCGCTGCGCGGCCAGCCATGACATGGCCAGTTCGAGGATGGTGTGGCCCCGCTCGCGTGCGAAAGCCTCGAACGAGGCGACTTTGGCGATGCGCTGGTCCGACACCTGTTTGTCCCGCAGGTATTCGGTGCAGACTGTCTCGGCATCAAACCGCGATCCCGGCGGCGGCGTGACCCCGGTCGTGTATTTGCCCGTCAGCAGCCCGCTCGCGAGGGGGAAGTACGGGATCAGCTTCAGCTCATGGCGTTGGCACGAATCCAGCACGCCCGGCTCGGCCGGATCATCGAGCAAGTTGTACTGGTTCTGCGCGCTGGCGAAGCGGGCAAATCCCGCCGTGTCGCTCGTCCCGACGGCCGCGTCGATCATCCCGCCCGAGAAGTTGCAGCATCCGATCTCCCGCACCTTGCCTTGCTGCACGAGACGGGTGAGCGCCTCGAGCAGTTCGTCGATCGGGACATTGGGATCGGGAAAATGCTGCTGGTAAAGGTCGATGCGATCTGTTCCCAGCCGCACCAAGCTGCCCTCGACGGCACGGATAACGCGAACCCGGCCGCGGATGTCCGGATCCCCGACGTCGTAGACACTGTACTTCGTGGCGATCACGACAGCGTTCCGGCGCGGGCCGAGAGCGCGCCCGATGAACTCCTCCGACCGGCCGGAGCCGACGAAGGAATCGACGCTGTATTCCTCCGCGGTGTCGATGAAATTGACTCCCGCATCCAGCGCCGCGTGGATGATCCGGGCGGATTGCCGCTCGTCGCAGTTACTTCCGAAAAAGTCCGTCCCGAAGTTGTTGCCGCCAAGGCCGACAAGCGAAACCGAGAGGCTGCCGATGCTGCGCTGTTCCATCCTCGACTCGCGCCTGCTACCGATTATTAGTGGTAGCCGAATTCAGAAGCATTTCGCCATGATGCCGCCATCGATCGTGATCGTATCGCCCGTGTGATAGCGCGACATGTCGCTGGCGAGGTAGATGACGATCCCGTCGAGATCGGAGGAGAAGCCCACCCGGCCTTGCGGAATTTGCTGAATGAGGGCCTGCGCCATCGGCGAGTCTGCGTCGCCGAGACCGGTGACGAAGTATCCTGGGCAGATTACGTTCACTCGGACGCCGTGAGGCGCCAGTTCCACCGCCATGCCCTTGGACATCGAATTCAGACCACCCTTGGCCGCGGCGTAGTGCTCCATTCCGGGAACTCCGGCGAAGACGGCAAGGCTGCCGTTGATGATTATGGAACCACCCGGATCGCCGGATTGTGCCCGGGCCTTCATGTGCCGCGCCGCTTCGCGGCAGGTATAGAATGCCCCATGCAGGTTGACGCCCAGCAGATCGTGCCAGACGGAACCGCTCATTTCGTCGAAAGGGGTGATGTTGGCAATTCCGGCATTGGCGAGAACGCAGTCCACCTTGCCGAATTCGGCGACGGCCGCGGCAAAGCCGTCGATTACCTGCTGCTCCACCGCAACGTCGACCACCCGGTGCGACACCCGGCCGCCGTAGGTGCGCAATTGCTCTGCCGCCGCGTGGTTGGCATCCTCCCGCCGGCCCCAGATGATAACGTCGGCTCCAGCGCGGGCGAGCCCGTCGGCGAACCCGAGGCCGAGCCCGGCGTTGGCTCCGGTAACCAGCACGACCTTTCCGGCAAGATCGAAGAAATTTTGTGCCATACGCCTACTCGACCTCGATGCGAACTTCAGGGAAACGCTCGAAATAGAAACCGAAACGCTCGCGGACCTTGGCGGGATCGAGCCCGAAATCAGCACGCAGATCATAGACAAGCTGGCCATGCTTGCCGCGCTCGTTAGCGTCGATCGCGCCCTGAAGCGCTGAGCGCGTCTGGTCGTCGAACTCGAGCACGGCCTTGCGGTAGATGGCTTCCATCTCGCCCATCGGATCGGCCATGAGCTTGTGGAAATAGAGATCGTACGCGCGGTCCGGATCGAGCTTGTCGCGATCCTCGACGCAGCGGCGCAACAGGTGCTCGTAGCGGTCCACCCAGTAATCGGCGATCTGGGCCAAATCGAGGCGGTTCTGCGTGAACCGCGCAGCGTAGCCCATCATGGTGATGCCTGACTGGATCGAGGCCACCGGATCGCGATGGTTGATGACGAGGAAAGCTCCCGGGAAGGCCTTGGCGATGGCGGCCAACTGCTCCATGTGCTGGGGGCACTTGCCGACCCAGCGGTTTGGCCCTCGCTGATAGACCAAGGCCTTGATCGCGCGGCGCAGGTAGCCGAGCCACGGCGCCGGATCGTGCGCGAACTGGTAGTCGCGCCACTGCGGGATATTGGCGAACCACTCGAAGTAATATCCGCCGAAATCCATCCCGGTGAGCTCGATGTCCTCGGTGATATGATCGGGGGTGAACTCATGGGTGAGCTTTGCGATCGGCGAGATCGCGTCCGCCTCGATCCACTCGGCATCAGCCAGGTCGTAGCGGATGTCCTTGCCGTCCTTGATGTAGGGATCGGCCACGGGGCGGAGGCCTTCCCAGTGCTGGAGCGAGCGCAGCCGCGGGTCGGCGGCAAGCAGTTGCAGCGTATAGGTCGTCCCCGAGCGTGGCAGCCCGGCATCGATCACCGGCGGGGCAAGCTCGACGTCTTCGATGTCGGGATGACGCCGAATGAAGTCTTCGAGCTCCAGCCGCGCACGCAGGAAGCGGACGGCCAGGGCGAAGAAACCGGCGCGCCCCGCAGGAGCAAGGTTATCGTCAGCCTCGGCAGACGCTATGATGAGTTCCAGGCGGGGCAGAAAGCTCTCGTCGCCCATGTAGTCCAGCCCGGTCTGGGCCTTGGCGGCGGCGATTACGGCCTCCGCGGAGAGGGTGACGGGATTGGCCGTGGTGTATTCGACAAGGCCCCGCTGGATGTCGGTCAGGACCGGGGCCTTCATGTCGGGAATACGGACTTTTTTGGAGCTCATCGGGTCGTCCAATCTTCAGTTTGAGGAGGCGGCGATCTGGGCCAGTGCCTTTTTCGTTCCGGCGATGCGGCCCTCGAGCCAGCCCAGCAGATCGAAAATTCGCCCGCCGGTTTCGTCTGCGAGCGCATCGAGGACGGCCAGCTCGGTTTCGCGAACCGCAAGATTCTCAGGCGCCGCGAATGCCGCCATCTCGATGAAGTGCAGCGCTTTTTCGGTATTGCCGGAATCCAGTTCGCGACGGGCCTTGAGAGCTATCTGCTCTGCGCCGCCGCCGCTGTCGACCAGCTCCGCCCAGATCTCGGTTTGCGGGGTCGCATAGAGTTCGCTGGTCCGCTCGTGGCGAAACCATCCAGCGTATTCCTCATAGACAGCCCGAACCACCCACCGGCTTGGGCAGCGCCCATCACGTGGGGTCAAATGGTCCGGCAGCCGGATTTCCGCCATCATTGTGGGGAGGTCAGTGCCAGCCTCCATGCCATTAACGGTCTCATCGTGGAGGAACCGGATGGCATCATGGACCTTCATCAGGTCGCCCCTGATCCGGTCCTTTCCGGTGATCGGCTGCTCGTGGCCTGTGATCAGCATGTCCGGCTCATCTGCCACGAGTTCCAGACATTGCGCCAGCCAGCCAGGGACAGAGCGCTGCCGGTCGCCGCGCGCGGTGTAGAAATTGGGCAGGGCTCCGTGGATCGCGCCGGCCCAGTTGCCGGTGAACACCGTCCGTTCGTCCGGCAGCCAGACCGCGATCGAATCCAGCGTTTCCCCGGCCCAGAGGCGCTTGAGCAGGTAGCGGCGTCCGGATTGCGTGAAGGTCAGTTCCCGGTCGAACAACGTCATGTTCTCCGGGACTGTCTCAGGAGCGCCGACCTGCTGGTTGGCGCCAGTCATCATCGCGGAAATGACATTGGCGTAGCGACGCGTGAAGAAGCTGGTCAGCATCTTGCGCTCTGCCACGAGCTGGGGTGTCATTTCCTGGGCCAAGACTTCCGTCCGAGGCCCGCCGAAGGCCCGCCATCCGCCGATATGATCGGTGTGGTTCTGCGTGAAGATGAGCTTGCGCACGTCGAGCGGCCGGCCCAGCAGCTCTTCGAACTTCTCGCGGATGCGGGGCCCCTGCTGCTCGGTCCCCGCATTGATGACCACATCGCCCTCATCGCCTGGGATGAGGTAGGAATTCGAGATCGCATGCACCATGGCGATGTGGTCGTTGATCCATTCGGCGGGACGCTGCGGGTCCCAACTGATCATGCGGATCACCGGATGATCGAGAGTCCGGAATTTGGTCATGCTGGGCGCACCTCAGGCTGAGCGATAGGTGGGGATCACCGAGGACAATTCGGCGTAATAGGACGGCTCGTACCAGACGTGCTCCAGCCAGATGCCGAGCGATGCGCGCTCGTCAGTATAGACGAAGCGGACTTCGGAGCCATAGTCGCCGGTGTAGTCGAGCGGCTTTTCCCCGGCCACCTGGTCGATATAGGCGTCCCAGTTCTCCCTTGGTCCGTCCACCTTGACGCAGACGTGATGGAAGACGTTGGCATGGCTGCCATCGGTCGGCAGGGCCTCGCGATAGATGCGATCGACCCCGCCGCCGACCGGCTGGATCAGTTCGATCTGCATGTTGTCGATATTGGCGAGCCCGAGCCGTATCTTCATTTCGCCGGTCTCGTCGAACAGACGGGCGGGATAGGATACATCCGCGACGAAGAAGTCGGGCACCCGGTAGAGTTTGGAAAACTGGGCGATGGCGCGGTCGAGGTCGGTCGTGACCCAGGCGATCTGCATGATGTTGCCCAGGGCCGTTGCGTTGTGCGCTGCAAACATTTCATATCCCTTGTTGGTGGCATCGAACCAAACCGGCCTCGTAGTTCTGGCTCAATGTTGACCGTGCATCTCTCCCGCCTTCGTCCCGCTGTCTGCGCCGAGGCTATCCGGTGGATTACGTCTATCGATTGTTTGATTCTGTCAACGAGATCGACATGGTAGCCATTTCCCGGTCATGAAGAGTTGGCCTCCAACACGGTCCTACGCCGGCTTGGCCGGGCGGTAATCGCAGGCGGAAAAGCCTTCCAACCCGCGAGATACGTGGGCACGGCCTTGGCCCAATCACAAGTGTAATGTCGCTTCTCACGCCCGATCGCCCGCTGGCTAAGCTTTGACGAGCCGCATTTCCGCGCCATTGACTCCTCGACTTTGACATGCTTTCGGTATGTGAAAGTCAACTCTGGAGGATAGAGGCGATGGATGCCATTCGCGAAATGTTCATTGAGCCGCCGGTACCCCCGGTCGAGGACCAGCGGCCCGAGGTGCTCACCGACATCCTGCTCAGGGATACAATTCCTGCGAACCCGACCTTGCTGGAAAGCACCGAGCAACGTCTCGGCACCAAGCCGCTCGACGCCAGCCGCTATTATTCGCCGGAGTTTTTCCAGCTGGAGCTGGAGAAGATGTGGCCGCGGGTGTGGCAATATGCCGCCTGGTCCTACGACATCCCCAAACCGGGCGATGTCGCCGTGTACCGCAACGCAGGCCGTTCAGTTCTCGTCGTCCGGCAGAAGGACAATTCGATCAAGGCCTTTGCCAATTCCTGTCTGCATCGGGGGCGCGAACTATGCACCGACACGGTGCAGCATGTCGGCGAACTCAAGTGCCCCTATCATGGATTTACGTGGAGCATCGACGGGGCGCTCAAATGGATTCCGTGCCAGTGGGACTTCCCACAGGTGAAGCCGGAGAGCCACAAGCTACCGCAAGTCCGCTGCGAGGAGTGGAACGGCTTCGTCTTCATCAACTTCGACCAGAATGCGCCGTCGCTCAGGGACTACATGGGCAAGATGGTGGAGCAGTGGGAGAGCGTCCCCGGCTGGGATTTCAATCAGCGCTTTCGGGCCGTTTCGGTGATCCGCCCCTTGGCGGTCAACTGGAAGGTCTGCATGGAAGCCTTCATCGAGGTGCTTCACGCTTTCGAATCGCACACCCATACTCGGGAGGGCGGCGGGGATGTCCAGACCCAGTACGATATTTGGCCCGACGAACCATATTTCAGCAGGATGCACACGCCAATGGGCGTGCCGTCGCCGCACAGCGTAACGCCGCCCAGCCCGCAGGCGGCGATTGACAATTGGGTGGGGGGTTTTGCTCCGGAACTGATCGGCGATCCGGTCGCCACCCTCCAGCCTGGCGAAACAACCCGCGCGGCCATGCAGCGGCTGGCGGCCATCGTCTACAAGCAGCGGGTGGGGGTCGCCCTGAGCGACGAACCGGTTTCCTACCTAGTGGATCCGATCCAGTATTCGCTGTTCCCGAACTTCGCGCCCTGGTCCTCGTTGGGCGCGCCGATCGTCTACCGGTTCCTGCCGGGCGAGGATGCCGACCACTGCATCTTCGAAACCCAGCTGTTCCTGCCGTTCGCCGGCGAACGGCCGCCGTCGGGGCGCACGGTCGTGGTGAATCCGGGCGAGTCTCTCGAGAGCGTACCAGAACTGGGTGGACTCGGTCGCATCCTCCAGCAGGATGTCGACAATCTCGAGGCGATGCAGCGCGGCCTAAAGGCCAACATTACCAACAAGATTACCTTGTCGGAGTACCAGGAAGTCAGGATCCGACACATTCACCAAACGCTCGACACCTATCTGTTCCGGGACTGACCTCAGCAGGTTGGCCGGTGGCGGAGATAATCAATCTGGGAGCGTGCCGGTGATGGCCAACGAAAAGCTCGATCTTGCGGGAATAACGGCCCTGGTGACCGGTGGAGGAGTGGGGATTGGCCGAGCCATCGCGCTGACCCTCGCCCACCACCGCGCCAGAATCGCCCTTCTCGACAAGGTCCAGGAGCGCATCGAGACTGTTGTGGGCGAAGTCGAGGCGGAGGGCGGTACGGCCTGGGGCATTGCTGCGGACATCACCGACGATTCTGCAGTCGAGGCGGCGATCGCCCAGATCGTGAAGCGGTGGTCCAGAATCGATGTTCTGGTCAACTGCGCAGGGATTTTCGACGACCTGCGTCCAGCAGCGAGCACGTCGACGGAGCTATGGAACCGGGTGATCGCCGTGAATCTCACGGGCTCCTTCGTCCTCACCCGTACGGTCCTGCCGCACATGGTGATCGCCGGAGGTGGTTCGATCGTCAACATCGCCTCCGAAGCTGGATTCCGCGGCGGCACCGGTGGCGCGGCCTACACCGCATCGAAGCATGGTGTGATCGGGCTTACCCGATCGGTTGCGTGGGGATATCGGCAGGACGGAATCCGCTGCAACGTCGTCTGCCCCGGCGCTATCGGGGGTACCGCGATTCTTGACGACAAGGAGATCGACGCGGCTCATTTCGAGCGTTGCAGCCCGGTCATGTCGCTGGCAGGCGAACCGGGGATCCCACAGTCGATCGCCGATGCGGTCCTGTTCCTTGCGTCCGAGCAGTCGGCCTTTGTTAACGGCGTGGTGCTCCCGGTGGACGGGGGCTGGAGCGCCGGTTAAGCAGGTGACTGAAGAAGGTCAAGACGACCGGCCGGCAAGCCCGATCGGCGGCTGAGCAGGGGGAAAATCGGTGCCCAAGGGCAAAGGGATACGGGCAGCCCAGGCCCAGGCGACCCAAGCGGTCCTGATCAAGGCCGCGCGTCGCCTGTTCGCCGAGAAGGGCTTTCATGCGACCCCCACCACGGAGATCGTGGCAGCTGCCGGCGTGACACGCGGAGCGCTGCAGCACTATTTTCCCCATAAGGAAGATCTGTTTCGCGCAGTGTTCGAGCAGGCCGGGCGGGGCCTGGTGGACGCGACGGCCGAACGCGTCGCGCGCGAAGGCTGGCCGGGCCTGCTGTCCGACCTCAAGGAGTTCGTCCGCAACGTTGGGGACCTGGAGGCGAAGCGGATCGCGTTCGTCGACGGGCCGGCCGTACTCGGATGGACCGAATGGCGCCGTCTGCAGGTGGATTACGGCTTGCGGATGATGGAGGATGCCATCACCGACGGCATCAGCCGGGGCGTGATCCAGCCTCAGGCTCCACGCGCTCTGGCCCACCTCATCCTGTCCATGGTGGAAGAGGCGGCGCTCATGGTTATCAATTCCGACGAGCTCCAGGTGGCGCCGGCCGAGGTGGAACTGGCCATGATGTCGTTGTTGGCCTCGCTCAATCCGGGGGCGCAGGCCTCGCCAAGCCGGACACCGGAGAATCAGCGCCCGGCGCCACGCGCCGCCAAGGCCGTTACGCGGCGGCGGAGCCGGGCTTGAGCAAAGCATATCCGGTCGACGTATCCGGCCTCGATTACGCCACGCTGTCGAGATTGCTGAGGACGATGGATCCCGAGGCAGTCGTCGCCGGCTTTTCGGTCGTCGCCGGTCAAACCTTCGGCGATGGCGAAAACAAGGTTTCGACGGCCGGTCGCGCCGAGGTTTGCCTCACGCTCGCCGATGGGCGGCAGCGCCGGACGATCATCAAGCTGTGCCGCCCCGACGTGGCCCTGCAGCCGCTCTATCGCAACGAGGTAGCGTTCTACCGGCTGGTGCGACGTGACCTTGACCTCGAGATACCTGCAGTGCTGGGCGCTGATTTCGACGAGGAATCGGGCACTTTCGCGCTCGCACTGGAAGACTTGCGGGAGCGGGGCACCCGGTTTCCCAACGTGATCGTTCCGGTGACGCTCGACGAGGTGCGTTCTCTCCTTGACGTCCTGGCGGCACTCCACGCGCAATACTGGCAATCTCCCGAGCTGCTGGGACGCCTATCGGCCATCCAGCCGCATACCGAGGGAGAACTGTTCCGGTTTTTCATGGCGCCAGAGGCGGTGCCTGCGCTGGTCAGGTCCGAAATCACGACCGAGCAGTTCAAGCGGGAACTGATAGAGGCGATCGGCACGGACGAGGCGAGCCTCTATGACGCCGTGCGCCGGGTGCAGCATCATCAGGCGACCCTTCCATTCACCCTGTGCCATGGCGATTGCCACGTGGGGAACACCTATCTGCTTCCCGGCGGCCGGGGGGGACTGCTTGACTGGCAGCTCGCGGCCCGCGGATATTGCATCCATGATATCGCTTACCTTCTAATCACCGCGCTGACCGTTTCCGAGCGGCGAGGCAACGAGCGCGAACTGCTCGCCTACTATCTCGACCGGCTCGCGCAGCACGGGGTGAGTACCCCGCCAACTGCCGACGAGGCGTGGTACGAGTACTGTCTGGCGGCCAACTGGTGCCTGTACATCGGGTGGCTGACGACCCCGAAAACCCATTACGGATGGGAGATTACCGTGTGCAACGTCGTCCGTTTGACGACCGCGGTGGCCGATCTGCAGTCGGTGCGGTTGGCCGGGGAATTGCCGCCGGCGCCTCCGGTCGCATGACAATCCAGCTCGCACAGCGGCCTTTGGCGGGGGATCTTCGAAAAAACACGAACCCTGATGCGCCGTGTCACGTCCGGCGTTTCGGTTGACATCATCCCTTTCACATTTACAGTGAATGTCAAAGGGAGAGCGGTATGACCGGAAAGTTCGTGAATTCGCTGAATTTCGCGCGGGATTTCACCCGGGTGGAAGATGCGCGGATTGTCGCCAATGCGAGCGATATCGCCTGGAACGCGGAAGCCGACTTTGTGGTGGTGGGCTATGGTGGCGCCGGCGTCGCCGCCACCAACCAGGCGCTTGACGGTGGGCTCGATGTGATCGCGATCGATCGCTACGAGGGCGGTGGCGCGACCCGGATGAACGGCGGCATCATCTATGCCGGCGGGGGAACGCACATCCAGACCGAAGCCGGCTACGAAGACACGCCCGAGGAGATGTTCAAATATCTCTCCCGGGAACTGCGCAACGTCGTGACCGACGAGACGCTGCGCCGGTTCTGCGAGAGCGGCCCGGAAACGATTGAATGGCTGGAGGCCCATGGCGTTCGCTTCAAGGCGAAGGCCTATCCCGAGAAGGTCAGCTACCCCAATCCGGAATACTACCTCTATCACTCCGACAACAGCTTGCTGAAGCGCTTCCGGACGAACGTGCCGCCGGCCCCTCGCGGCCACAAGGTCTTCGTCGACGTGGGCAACACCCCGGTTGGCGCCGGCATCGGTATTTTCGATCCCCAGAAGGCTGCGGCCAACAAGGCCGGAGTCCGGCTGTTCAGCCAGTGCGACGTCCGCCAGCTGATCGTCGACGACAAGGGCGCGGTGATCGGCCTCAAGGCGCGTCGGGTGCCGCCGGGGACGAAGGCGCACAAAGCCTTGGTCGCGGCGCAGCGCGCGATGAGCAAGTGGCTGCTCATCATCCCAAGCACCGCCCCGGGAGGCCAGATCACCACGGCTATCGGCAAATATTATGGTCGCAAGGCCGCGAAGATCGAGGCCAAGGAGAGCGTCGATTTCTTCGTCCGGGCACGCAAGGGGATCTGCATTTCCAGCGGGGGATTCATCTTCAACGAAGCCATGGTCCAGTACTATTGCCCGGACTATGCCCAGACCATGCAGCTGGGTACCCCGGCAGATGACGGCAGCGGCATCCTTCTAGGACACTCGGCCGGCGGAGCCTTGGCGGAGATGGACCAGGTTTCCTCCTGGCGGTTCATCAATCCGCCAACGTCATGGCCCAAGGGCATGCTGATCAACACCAGGGGGCAGCGCATCGTCGACGAGGCCGCCTATGGCGCCGACCTTGGCCGCGAGACCATGGCGCCGGAAAACGGCGGCAAGGCCTGGCTCATTCTCGACGACAAGCTGTGGAAGGAAGGCAAGGACAACGTCAAGAATGGCAACCTCATGTCGTTCCAGAAGCTGCCGGCGCTCCTCTCCATCAAGTTCGGAACGAAGAAGGCTCCGACCATCGAGGCGCTGGCCCGCAAGATCGGCGTCGATCCGGCCGCCCTTCAGCAGACGCTGGACACCTACCGTCGCGCCGCCGCAGGCGAGATTGCCGATCCTTTCGAAAAAGACAGCGCCGACATGAGCCTGCTGACCGAAGGACCCTACTATGCGATTAACATGAACGGCGACAATCCGATCAATCCGATCTTCTCGATCACAGTCGGCGGTTTGCTGGTGGACGAGAATACCGGCCTGGTCATGCGGGAAGACGGCACCACCGTCCCGGGCCTCTATGCCGCAGGGCGCACCGCAATCGGGCTGTGCACCTATCTCTACCTTAGCGGACTGTCGGCGGGTGACTGCATCTTCTCAGGTCGCCGTGCGGGTCGGCATGCCGCCGATTCAGCGGTCGATCACTCGAAGCCGTACAGCGGCCTGAGCGCGCTGTTTCCGCTCAAGAAGCAGATCGCGGCCTGAGCGGGCCCGCTGAGAAACGCGTCCACTTGCGAAGGTATTGGGAGAGCCCATAATGCAGAAGCGCGTCATCCATTGCGGCACCGGGAACATCGGCGCGGATGGCCTCCGCGGGATCCTGCAACATCCCGAACTGGAACTGGTCGGCCACTATGTCTGGTCGGAATCCAAGCTAGGCAAGGACTCCGGCGAGCTGATCGGTGAAGCGAAGGTCGGGGTGACCACCACCAACAACTGGGATGAACTGTTGGCGCTTAACGCCGATTGCGTCTCCTTCTTCGGGAACAGCATCGGACGCGAAAAGGAGACTGCCGCGACGGTTTGCCGGTTCCTCGAGCGGGGCATAAATGCGGTTACCCCGTCGGTCTTTGCCTGGGCTCACCCGGAAACCTGCCCGCCGGAATATCGCGACAATGTGCTCGAGGCCTGCCGCAAGGGCAACTCGACCGCCTTTTTCTCGGGAATCGATCCGGGGTGGGCCACCACCGACCTGGCGATCGCGGCCCTTGCGGGCGCCAACCGGGTGGATTGCGTGCGCGTGATGGAACTGGGGTGCATGTCGGAATACACGGCCGAGTTCGTGTTCCGCGAATACTTCGGCTTCGGCAAGGAGCCCGGGTACAAGCCGTTGCTGGTGACCGGCGGGTTCATGAAGCAGATGTGGGCCCCGACCCTGCATGCAATCGCCGACGTGCTCCAGGTCGAGCTTGAAGAGATCAAGATCGTCTACGAGACCGACAGCCTCGACCATGACATCCACGTGGGTATCGGCGCGATCAAGGCGGGGGAGGCTTCGGCAGTCCACTTCATGCTACAGGGCATGTCGGGCGGGAAGCCGATCGTCATCGTCGAGCACAATGATCTGGTCGACATGGAGGCCGGCAAGCAGTGGCCGCGGCCATATGGACCCAAGAATATGGCCTATCGCATCGAAGTCGAAGGAGACCCGTCGTTCACGATCGAACAGAACTTCAGCCACTATGACGGCTGCAAGATCTGCGCGATGGCCGTGATCAATTCTATTCCGGCGGTATGCGACGCTTCGCCGGGCCTGAAGAGCTCGCTCGAAATTCCGCGCTACTGGTCAAGCAACGTGCGCAAGGATGCGAAGCGCGCGTCCCGCGGAAAGCCGGCCTAGGCCGCCACGCGGAAGCCCGGGGGCGGCCTTTCCGCAGTCAGTCGCCGAGTGCGACGAAGCGGAACTCATTCCCTTCGCGCGCAATCCCGCCGGCGTGCGGTGCCTGGAAGTGGGCCGGCATGAAATAGCTTCCTTCGGCGGCGATCGTCTCTCGCAACCGCTGGCGCGTGGCGACGGCCATGGCAAGATCGTCATCGCCGCCCAGACTGAGACGGGGATCGCTGACCTGCAGCGGGTGGTGGAAGGCATCCCCAGTGAACCACAGGCGGGTGTTGCCGTGGTCCACGCGCAAGACTGAATGGCCGTCGGTGTGGCCATGGGCAGGCTGGATCTGCAGCCCCGGTCCGATTCGATGGTCCGCTGGGACGAGCTGCGCCAGCCCCGCATCGATGATCGGCTTCACGCTGTCGGCGAAGACGTGGACGTTGTAGTCCACCTCACGATAACTGGGATGCGAAAAGTCCCATCGGCGCGCCTCGATCTCCACGAAATAATACCGCGCATTCGGGAAGTTCGGAACCCAGCGCCCGTCGCGCAATCGGGTATTCCAGCCACAGTGATCGCAATGCAGATGCGTGCAGAACACGGCGTCGACCCGCTCGGGTGTATGACCCGTTGCGGCGAACCGTTCCATGAACGGATGCTCCTGTTGATGAAAATGGGGGATGGCCGCCCGATCGCGACCGTTGCCATTGCACGGGTCGATAACCACGACAAAACCGTCGAGATCGACGACCCAGGTCTGGAAGTTCAGCGCGAAAGTGTCGTCCGCGGGATTCGCGAACCGAGGGTACAGCCAGGCTCGGTGCTGCTCGACCAGTTCATCGACAGGGCCGAGCGCGGACAGCGGCAAGCGCAGGGTATCACTCTCAAGGACGCGGCTGACGGCGATGTTGCCAAGCTCGATCATCAGTGCTTCCATCGATCCTACGCGATCAGTTGTACGCCGCCATCGACGGCGATCGCCTGGCCGTTGATGTAGCCGGCTGCTTCGCTCGCCAGGAAGGCAAGGATCGGCGAGACATCCTCGTAGGGTTCGCCCAACCGGCCCATTGGCGAGGCGACGGCAGCCGCATTGCCGGCTGCGATGCCCTGGGGAGACAGCTTGAACGCATCGGACCAGTGCGCGGGAAGGAACACATTGGTGGTGATCCCGTACTTCGCCCATTCCTGCGAGGCGCTGCGGGTCAGTGCCTGGATGGCGGCCTTGGCCATTTCGTACCCCCCGAAACCAGGAAGCCCGCTGAGGCAGGATTGCGAGCCGCAATTGATAATGCGGCCGTACTTGCGTTCCTTCATGTACGGGAAGCATTTCTGCATGAACAGTAGGCTTTGGATCGGGCCCCCCATGTAGACCTCGACCGCGTTCTCAACGGCGATATCCTCGAGATAAGCATGCTTGTCGAGAGAACTCTGGCCGATGTTGGCCAGGATATCGACCTTGCCGAATTCGGAGATGGTTGCCCGGACCACGCGGTCGATATCTTCTTCCTTCAACAGGTCACACTCGACGGCGATGGCCTTGCCACCCTTGCCGGCGATCTCGGTGACCAGCGCGTCGAGCCGGTCCTTGCGCCGAGCGGAGGCCACGATGATCGCGCCTTCCTCGGCAAACCGCAGAGCCGCACCGTGCCCGGCACCCGAACTTGCGCCTGTTACGATGGCGACGCGATCTTGCAGAATACCCATAGACACTCTCCTTCTCAGCCGATTCGTTGGACCGTGCGTGGTCGCGCGTTGCTGCAATGCGAGGATCTTACTCCGATCGGGCTCGACCGAACCCCTGTTTTCGGCGCCGCTGGAGGTAAATTGCATTTCTGATAGGTAAGCCGGGGCGGGGGGTACGCCTGGTCGGCGCGGTCGAATTAGCGGACCTGTCGACTGGACCCTCAGCGCCGCCTATTGCGATGTGGTGGCCGGCGGGTTATCGATCTATCAATTGTTAGAAATGTCGTGCAGGTCGGGGTCGTGTGAGAGCCTAGTCCGAGCGACGCGGGTCCTGGCTTTCCCTGGGATCGAGGCAATGCAAGGAGGTAACAGAGCAAATGGTCGATTTCAGCATAGACGCCGAGTTTCAGGCCAAGCTGGACTGGATGAAGGACTTCGTCGAAAACAAGGTCCGTCCGCTCGAATACATCTACGATTACGATTTCGATGCGCCGTTCGATCTCGACAACAAACCACTGCGCAAGATCATCGTCCACCTCCAGAACGAGGTGAAGGCGAACGGGATGTGGGCCGCCCACCTGCCACCCCACCTGGGCGGGAATGGCTATGGCGCGGTCAAGCTCACCTACATGAATGAAATGCTGGGAACCTCCGCGTTCGGCTCGGTGATCTTCGGATGCCAGGGACCTGACACGGGCAACTCCGAAATCCTCGCAATGTTCGGCACCGACGAGCAGAAGGAAAAGTATCTCAAACCCCTCCTGGATGGCGAGATATTCTCCACCTTCGCCATGACGGAGCCGCAGGGCGGATCGGACCCCACGAATTTGCAATGCATCGCGCGCCGCGACGGTGAAGACTGGGTCATCTCCGGGGACAAGTGGTTCTCCTCGAATGCGCGGAACGCATCGTTCATTATCCTGATGGCGGCGACCGATCCGAAGGCGCCACCCTACAAGCGTGCGACCATGTTCATCGTCCCGACCGACACGCCGGGGTTCGAGATTGTCCGGGACATCGGCTTCTGGACCGACCCGCCCAGGTCAGGCGGTCACCCGTGGATCCGCTTCAGTGAGGTTCGCGTGCCTGACTCGGCGCGTCTGGGACCGGTCGGCGAAGGCTTCAAGGTTGCGCAATCGCGGCTTGGAGGCGGGCGACTCCATCATGCGCAGCGCAACATCGGCCTGATGAAACACCTGATCGACATGATGGCCGAACGCGCGGTCAGCCGCTACTCCGGCGGCAAGCCCATCGCCGTCAACCAGGCGGTGCAGCAGACTATCGCCCAGAGCTATATCGAATACATGCAGTACCGGCTGCTGGTCCTCTACACCGCCTGGCTGTTCGACCAGAACCTCGAGCATGGCGCCGAGGGACGCAAGATGATCAGCGCGGTCAAGGCGGCCATGGCGAAGATCGCCGAGGACGTCGTGGTCCGCGCTGTCCACCTGCACGGCTCGCACGGCCTGTCGAACATCATGCGCTTCGGTCATTACCTGGCCATGGCGCTCCATGAGGGCGCCGCCGACGGCGTTACCGAACTGCACCTCGGGCTCGTGTCGAAGCTGGTGCTGCGTGAATACGAGCCGCGCGAGGGCAGCAACCTGCCCAGCGAGACGACGTTCCTCAAGAAGGCTTGGGCACAGGAGAAGCTGCAGCCGCTACTCGACCAACTCGGGCTCACGTTCGATGAGGGCAAGGCCAGTATCGAAACTGACCTGCCGGTAGAGAAGTATAATCTGCGATGAGCCCGGCCGTAAGGGGACCCGCGCTACGGCGCGGGGAATCGACGGATGTGACTCCACTTGCGGTCGTCATCGGAGCGGGAGGCATGGGCACGGCTGTGGCGCAGCGGCTGGCCGGGCGGCATCGCGTGCTTCTGGCGGACCTCGATCTCGAGCGTGCAGCGGCCGTCACGGAACAACTGGAGCGCGCAGGGGCGGTGGCAACTGCGATCCAGTGCGATGTGACTTGCCCGCAATCGGTGCAGATGCTGGCCGACAAGGTGGCTCAAGCAGGCGGTCTGCAAGTGCTCGCCCACGTGGCCGGGCTTTCACCGGCGATGGGCAATTTCGACCAGATCGTCCGGGTGAACCTGGTCGGTCCCGCGTTGGTCGTGGACGCGCTTCTGCAGCAGGTTCGGCCCTCTGCCGCCGCGATCCTGATCGCTTCGCTTGGGGCGCACACCTGCTCGTTCAGCGACGCCGTTCTCCGCCAGCTTCGCGAGGGCGCGACCGCGCACGACCTGCCGGAGCGGCTGCGCGAACTGATCGGTGCCGACCGAGCCCAGCCGAACATTGCCTACCAGCTTTCCAAATTCGGGTTGCTGATGTTGGCCCGGCGGCGAGCTCGGGACTGGGGCGCGCGTGGTGCTCGGATCGTCTCGCTTTCGCCCGGCATCATCGCGACCCCGATGGGCGCACTCGAGTTTGAGACCAACCCAACCAAGAAATGGCTGTTCGAACAATCTCCGCTGAAGCGTGAGGGGACGCTGGACGAGATCGCTGACGCGGTCGAGTTCCTTGCATCCGAGCGGGCGTCGTTCATCTCGGGTACGGACATCCTGGTGGATGGCGGCCTTGCCGGCACGCTTTCGGATGTGCCGTTCAGCGGTTCGGTGGGCGCGGCGGGGTAGCGGCGGGGGGCAGCGCATTACCGTTGTGATTTCGTCGCAGGCCACGACGGAAACGATACCGAGGGGGCCTGTCCGCCGATACAACGTCGAGTCTACGACCCGGACATGACAGTCGGCGGGCGAGCTTGATACAGAGGAGCGCAGGATGGCCAGGAAACGCGTAATCGTCTGGGGCACGGGGCCGATCGGCATGCCGGGACTGCGGAACCTGATCGACCATCCCGAATATGAACTGGTCGGGCTGCACGCGTGGTCGCCGGACAAGGTGGGCCGCGATGCTGGCGACATCGCCGGCATGCACCCCACGGGCGTCATTGCCACCGACGACGTGGCGGCGCTCCTGGCGCTGAGGGCGGACTGCCTGGTTTACCAGGGCAACTATGCGCACCGGGAAGCTAAGTGCGTGGCCGACGTCATCCCCTTCCTGGAAGCAGGCACCAATTGCGTGACGCCTGCGCTCATGGACCTCATTGCGCCGAAGTACGGGCGTCCCGAGTTCGTCGATCCGATTGCTGCAGCCTGCGAGAAGGGAGGGGCTTCCATCTTCTGCGGCGGAACCGATCCCGGCTACATGACCATAGGCCACCTTTTTTCGCTGCTTTCCGGCGCAGGCAAGATCGAATCCGTCAACGTGGCCGAGGTCGCGGACCTCGGCAAATACGCCGGAGTCGACTCGATGGCCCAATACGGGTTCAACCAGCCGCTCGACTACTTGCCGGAGATGTACACGGGAACAGTCGGCCGGGCATGGCACGAAAGCACTCTGTGGGGCATAGGAGACTATCTGGGGGTCGAACTGGACGAGGTGACTTCCTCCTGGGAAACAGCGGGGCTGGATCGCGACATCGAGGTCGCGTTCGGCACAATCAAGGCAGGTCATACCGCGGCGATCCGCTGGACGATGACCGGGATGTACCAAGGCAAGCCGTTGGTGATTTATCGCAAGATCGAGCGCCTCCACCGGGATGCGGCGCCTCACTTCGAGCAGCCGCTGCACGGCGCCGAAGGCGGCTACCAGATCACAGTGACCGGGTCGCCGAGCTATCATACCGAGATGGCGATAAGCCTCTACGATGGCTGCTCGATCACTGCGCTGCATCCAATCAACGCCATCAATGCGATCTGTGAGGCGAAGCCAGGGATCTACGGGCAACTCGACCTGCCAATCTTCTATTCGAAGAGGGTGGTCCGGTAGATGCCGTTGGCGTGGCGCCACCGTCTGTTGCGACAAGTCGGCAGCGACGGCGATGGCATGCTCCCTTCGATCGCCCCAAGAAGATAGCTGCAAATGGGACGACTCGCGGGCAAGTCAGCTATCGTCACCGGCGCGGGCCGGGGGCTGGGGCGCGAAATAGCCAAGCTTTTCGCGCATGAAGGGGCATCGGTAGCGGTGGCCTCCCGTACCGCTGCCCATGTCGACGAGGTGGTTGCCGAGATCCGTCACGCTGGAGGAACCGCAGTCGGACTGGTTTGCGACATTAGCAGGGACGCTGACATCGAGCGCAGCGTCAGGGACACCATCGCGGCCTTCGGCGGCATCGATGTCCTGGTCAACAATGCTCATGACACACGCGACGTGAACGCCTGGGCGATCGATGTTACGCCGGAGCACCTTCACAGCCAGATGGTGGGAGCGACCGCCTCCATGCGGTTCATGCAGCTTTGCCAGCCGAGCATGGTCGCGCGCGGCGGCGGTAGGATAATCAACATGGGCTCGGCGGCAGGGGTGAGCGGATCAGCCGGTTTAGCACCCTACGCGATGGCCAAGGAGGCGATGCGCGCGCTGACCCGGTGTGCAGCACGGGAGTGGGGGAAACATGCAATCACCGTGAACACGATCTGCCCGCTAGCCGCTACCGAGGCCCTGCAGGCCGCGATCGAATCCGGCATGGCGAACAAGCCGGTTGCGCCGCTCCGGCGCTACGGTTCGCCGAGAGACGACATCGCGCCGATCGCGCTGTTCCTGGCCAGCGACGACAGCCGCTTTCTCACCGGGCACACGCTCATGGCCGATGGTGGCCTCAGCATCGACGCCGGGAGGTAGGAGACGGGATATGTCCAGCCTGCTTGCTGCCGCGCGCTTTGGTGACATCGCCTCGCGCAACCGCATCGTCATGGCGCCGATGACCCGTGACCGTGCCGGCCCGGAGGACGAACCAACCGAGCTCATGGCCGAATACTACCGCCAACGCGCCGGTGCCGGGCTCATCGTGACAGAGGGGACCCAACCCTCTCCCGACGGCAAGGGGTATTGGCGAACTCCCGGGATCCACTCGGAGGCTCAAGTGGAGGGCTGGCGCAGGATCGCCGAGGCTGTGCATGCCGAGGGCGCGGCGATCGTCATGCAACTGATGCACTGCGGGCGCGCCAGCGTGCAGGCCAACAAGGCGGCGACGGCGGAGACCGTGGCCCCTTCGGCCCTGCGGTCTGCGGCGAAAATTCCTGGTCCGGACGGTGTGCCCCAGGAGCCGGATGTGCCGCGCGCGCTGGCGACGGACGAGATTGCCCATGTCATCGGCGAATATGTCGAGGCCGCGTTGAATGCCCGTCGTGCCGGGCTTGATGGCGCGGAGCTGCATTGCGCGAGCGGATATCTGCCGATGCAATTCCTCTCTTCGAACTCCAACCTGCGCACGGATCGGTATGGCGGCAGCGTGGAGAACCGCATCCGGTTCGTGGTGGAAACGCTGGCGGCAATGGCGAAGGCGATTGGCCCCGCGCGGGTGGGCTTTCGCATCTGCCCGGGCCATCAGATCAACGGCATGAACGATGCCGATCCCGAGGAGACCTATACGACCCTGCTCCGGGCGATCGAACCGATGGGGTTGGCTTACCTGCACCTCATCCATTTGCCGCTGGCGGCCTTCAATCCCCTGGCGCTGGTGCGGGCAAACTGGACCGGGCCCATTATCCTGAACAACTCCTTGTCCTTTGAGGAGGCGGATCGGCTCGTGGCCGAAGGGGAAGTGGATGCGGTTTCCTTCGGGCGACACTTCGTCAGCAATCCGGATCTGGTGGAGCGCTATCGCAAGGCGCATCCGCTCGCGAAGCTGAACCGGGAAACGCTCTACACCGGGCTTGGCGACGATCGCACCGGCTACACGGATTACCCGGCATTTTCCGGCTGATGGCGTCTGGGATTAGCGAACTACGTTCTGAAGGGAGCCCCAGGGTCGATGCAGACATATTTCAATGGGACACCGTCCGACGAATGCCCCGCAATCCTAGCCACGGGACGGACCGATGCCCAGCTGATCTTCCTGTCCCTGTCCCAGCGGGAGGCCCGGGGACGGGACATCGAGTACCTCACCTGGCACACGATGGACCACCGCCCCGAGCAATACCGGATCGCCGGGCTGCGCCACTCGGTGCGAGTGGTATCCACGCCTGAGTGCCGCGCGGCGCGGGCCGCGAGCGAGCCGGAGTTCGATTCGGTCGACCACGTAGTGGCATATCTGTTCACCGGGCCACAATCGATCCCCGCTTTCCATGAGCTGTTCGTTGCATTGTGCGACAATGGGCGGTTCGAGCCGAAGCTTCCACCGGTTGGCTTCGTCGTTGGCGAGTGCGCTGGCCGCAAGGCCGCGCCGCGAGTGGTGGCGGGAGCCGACGTCGTGCCGTGGCGACCCACGACCGGCGTCTATCTGATCATCGAGGAAGGAAATGCACCGGCAGATGTATTTTGCGACGTGCCCGGCGTGGCCGGGGTCTGGTGGTTCGACGGGATCGACAGTCCCGCCCCGTTCCAGGGCAGCTCGCGCGACCGGCAGATCACCGTCTGCTTCCTCGACGACGACCCGCTGGCGACGGCCCGGGAATTGGCACCCAGGCTTGCTCGGCGATGGGCGAGTGGCGAAACAAAGGGGTTGCTAGCAGCGCCCTTCCACACTCTCGTCCCGTTCGAATGGTCGCGTTATCTCCCTTGAGGAACTTGTCTGAACAAGGGGCCCAGGCAGATGTACAAGTCGATCTATCTCGTGCGCAGGAATCCCGCGCTTACTCCTGAGCAGTTCCGTGAGCGATGGAGGCAACACTCCGCTCTTACCGGCACAACGCAGCGAATCCGCCCCTATTTCACCCAGGTCGTGCAGTGCGCCCGGTTCGACGGAGCAGGGCCTGCGGATGCCTCCACTGAATATGACGGGGCGAACCTGCTCGGGCTTGTCGATCGCGAGGGCGGCTATGGGGTTTTCGCCGAACCTGAGCATCGCGACATCATGTTGCCCGATGAACTCGCCACATTCTCCGGGCCAATCCGTGATTGTACGCTGGTTACGCGGGAGCACGTCTGCAAGCCGGGCGGGTTCTCGCGTTTCCTGGTGCTGCAGTTTCTCGGGTTCCGCGGCGGTGCTGGCGACGAGATGTTCCTGCGCTGGTGCGAGAGTCAGGCGAACCGGGATGGGCAGGGCGAGGCGGCGGACCTGGTTCGCCGGTCCGTCGCCAACAGGGTCGTCGAACCCACCCCGCCCGGATTGGAATTCGATCTTGTTACCGAGACCTGGTTCGCCGACCCTGCAGATCTCGCCAGCCATGCTGCCAATGCCCGCAGCCGAGCGGCGCGGGAGGAGAGCATCTCCACCTGGTGCGATCCTGCGAGAACGCTGACCTTTGTTGCGCAGGTGAACCACTCCCGCCCGGCGATCGAAGACTAAAACGCGGACCTCCGCGCTTCCTCGCGCTTTGCGCCGCTATCACGCAGATGATTTATAGACGGTGAGGGCGCTCCGCCATGGTGGGGCTTGCCGCTGTCCGTTAGCGACAAGGAGCAATCTCGGAGACTGCATTTGATGAGCCAAACTGCAACGGGGCCCCTTGCCGGACTAAAGGTGATCGACATGACGCGCGTCGTCGCGGGGCCTTTGTGTGGCCAGATCCTGGGGGATCTTGGCGCTGACGTCATAAAGATCGAACGACCCGGCGAAGGCGATGACAGCCGAAGGGTGGCCCCACCGTGGTTTCGCGAGCCCACCCCCGACGACCCCGGAGAATCGACCTATTACCAGTCGGTTAACCGCAACAAGCGGTCATTCTCGGTCGACTTTTCGCGCGAGGAGGGGCAAGATCTGGTCCGCCACCTCGCCTCCAACTCTGATATCCTGATCGAGAACTATCGCACCGGGACCCTGGCGCGATATGGCCTTGGTTATGAAGATCTGAGGCGGATCAATCCGCGCCTTATCTATTGCTCCATTACCGGTTTTGGCCAGACCGGCCCCTACAGCGGCCGGTCTGGATACGATTTCCTTGTCCAGGGCATGGGTGGGTTGATGGCGGTCACCGGGCTTCCGGATGGAGAGCCAGGAGGGGGCCCCTTGCGCATCGGGATTCCGGCTGTTGATATCTTCGCGGGGATGAATGCCGTCATTGGAATTCTTGCGGCGGTCGAAAGCCGCCGCAAGAGCGGTGAGGGGCAGTTTATCGACATATCCCTGCTCGATTCCGCGGCGGCCTCGCTGCTAAACGTTGCTTCGGCATGGCTGAACGGCGGGGTCAATCTGGGCCGCACCGGCAACGATCATCCGAGCGCCGCTCCCTATGGGGTGTTCGAGGCTGGTGACGGATACATGATTATCGCGACGTTCAACGATCGGGAATTCGAACGCCTTGCCAACGTGATGGGCCATCCCGAATGGCTGTTGGATAGCCGATTCAGTAAGAACAGCGAGCGCGTCCGGAACAGGGCTGCGCTTAAGCAGGCGGTTACTAACGTGACCCGTCAAAAAACGCGGGCGGAATGGGTGGAGATTCTGAACGCCGCCACTGTCTCTGCTGGCGCGATCAACGAGATAAAGGACCTGGAGATCGACGAACATGCGATCGCACGTGAGCTTTTCGTGACGTTGCCGTCGCGGCAGGGAGACGTTCGGACGGTCGCTTCACCCTATCGCTTATCGGCAACTCCGCCCGAGTATCGCTTGCCGCCTCCGGCGATCGGTGAGCATACGAATGAGATTCTCGCCGGCATGGGCTACGGCGAGGAGGAGCGCGCGGCCTTGCTGGCTGCGGGGGTCGTCTAGGCTCTGCTCCGCGAAATCTCGCTATGCGCGGGATCGGGAACTGAACAGCCGGGGACTTCGACCCGCATCATGAACAAGGAATGTAAGACGATGAGTGACGCCGTGACCGCCAACCCCATGTCCCTGGCCGGGAGGACGATCATCGTGACCGGCGCCGGTCAGGGAATTGGGCGGGCGACTGTTGACCTCGTGGTCGCGCTGGGCGGCAATGCCGTCATCGCCGACATGAACGAAGAGGTTCTCGCCGCCGCCGAGGCTGCCTATCCCGCTGGTCGGTGCCTCGGCGTCGCCACCAACGTCGCCGATCCCATGTCGGTCCAGTCGCTCGTCGAACGTGCCATCCATACATTCGGCGCCATTCACGGCCTCGTCAACAGCGCTGGTATCACCCGTCCGGCGATGATGGACAAAATGACCCTTGAGCAGTGGAATCAGGTGATCAACGTGCACCTGACCGGCGCCTTTCTGTGCTCGCAGGCGGTCGGTCGGCACATGATCGAGCGTGCGAAGGCGGGCGACGCCAATCCCGGCTCGATCGTCAACATCTCCTCCGACGCCGGCGTGCAAGGCACCATCGGTCAGGTCAACTACGCGACATCGAAGGCGGGAATTCTCGGAATGACCATGTCCACGGCGCGGGAGTGGGCGAAGTACAACATTCGCGCCAACTGCGTTGCCTTCGGCGTGGTGGAAACGCCAATGACCGAAGTCGTGCGCAGCGAGAAGTTCGCCGAGACCTACATGTCGAAGATCCCGCTCAAGCGCTGGAGCTCGGCCGCGGAAGCGGCAAAGCCGGTCTGCTTCCTGTTGTCGGACGCCGCTTCCTACATCACCGGCCAGCGCCTATCCGCCAATGGCGGCATGCAAATGGCCTGCTGACATGGGCTGGCGCGTTGACGATGAGCTGCAGCAGATGTTGCGGGACAGCGCACGCCATTATCTGGGCGACAATGGCGGGCCGGCGCACTTCCGCAAGGTTCGGGCGAACGAATGCGGCTTCGATGCCGCGGCATGGCGGCAGATGGGCGAGCTGGGGTGGACCGGGGTCCTGCTGCCGGAAGCGGCCGGGGGCTCCGAACTTGGGCTCGACGCCGCGTTGACCCTGGCGGAAGAATTTGGCCGTGCGATTTCGCCCGAGCCGTTCGTTGCCGCTGCGGTGATCGCGGCGACCGTGCTTGCGGCGAGCGAGGCGACTGCGGCTTCGGCGCTGTCGCGAGATCTCGCCTGCGGAGCGCGCAGCGTCACCTTGGCCTGGCAGGAGCAGCGCGGATCGATCGGTATCCCACGGTTCGCCACGCACCTGTCGGCAGGCAAGCTGAACGGCACAAAACGCCATGTGCCGGCATGGCATCCGGGCACGGGGTTGCTGGTCGCTGCAGTTGACGGCGCCGAGACCATCGTCGCCGTGGTCGATCCCGCCACCGCCGGGGTGGCAGCGCGTCCCGCCCGCCTGACCGACGGCACTATCGGAGCCGAGCTTGAATTCGCCGGCGTGGAACTGGACGGGGACGCCGTTATCCTGCGCGGTGCCGCCGCTGATGCCGCCTTGGAGCTCGCCCTCGGGCGCGGCACCGTGGCCATAAGCGCCCAGCTCGAAGGTCTGGCGAGCGCGCTGTGGCAGATGACGGTTGCCTACATGCAACAACGCTCGCAATTCGGTTCGCGGCTGTCGGACTTCCAGGCGCTGCGCCACCGCATGGTCGATCTATTCGGTGAAATCGAGCTCGCCGGGGCCAGTTGGCGGCGCGCAGCGAGTGCGCTCACTGCGGGGCAGGACGCCCGCATGGCGATACATGCCGCCAAGGCGCGGTGCTCGCAGGTCGCCCAGGACGTCGGCCGCTGGTCGATCCAGTACCACGGCGCCTTCGGCTTTACCGACGAGGCCGATGTCGGCCTGTACGTTCACTCGGGGCTGCGCTGGTCGACCTGGCTGGGCAATCCGGCCGCACATCGGCGCGAGGCGCTCGCCTGCCACCGCAGGGAAAGGGGCCGCAATGGCTGAGGATCTGAACCTGCTCTCCAACGACGAGTTCCGGCAGCGGTGGCGCTCGTGGCTGGAGGAAAACTATCCCGAGGAATGGCGCGTGCCGATCATCCTGCGGCTCGCGGGGGATGAGGAGCGCCGCTGGCATCGCATGACCTATGCGGCCGGGTGGCGGGCGCCGGCCTGGCCGAAGGAATATGGTGGACTGGGTCTCAGCTTGGAAAAACAGCTGATCATGAACCGCGAGATGGAGCGGTACAATTGCGCTCGCGTGCTCGACAGCGGTGCCGTTCTGTTCGCGCCGGCGCTTATGAAATACGGGACCGAGGAGCAGAAGCAGCGCTACCTGCCTCCCATCCTGCGCGGTGACGAGCTATGGTGCCAGGGCTATTCAGAGCCGAACTCGGGCTCGGACCTGGCCAGCCTGCGCACCTCGGCCGTCCGAGACGGCGATGACTTCGTGATCAACGGTCATAAGATCTGGACAACGCTCGCCGCGCATGCGGACCACATCTTCGTGCTCGTCCGCACCAACAAGGACGTCAAGAAGCAGGCTGGGATCAGTTTCCTGCTGGCGGACATGGACGCGCCGGGCCTGACGGTTCGGCCGATCATGAACCTTGCTGACGAAGACGAGCTTTGCGAGGTCTTCTTCGACAATGTACGCGTGCCTGCGACCAACCTCGTGGGCGAAATCGACCAGGGCTGGACCGTCGCCAAGTCACTGCTGGGCGATGAGCGGATCGCCAATGGCGGACCAACCTTGCCGAGGCAATCCTTCCAGGTTCTCGAGGACCTGATTGAAGGGACTGGATTGCTCGATGACTTGGGCCAGACCGATCGCACGGCGACCCTGTTCTGCGACCTGGAGGACCTCGCCGCGCTGCATTCACAGGTGGCCGATGCGGCGATTCGCGGCGAGGTAGACAATGCCGTCCTTGGGCTCATGAAGGTGCTGGCGACGGACCTGTTCCAGCGCATCTCGGATGAATTGCTGCGCGTTGCCGGCGAGGATGCGGGTCTGCAGCAGCCGGTCGGCGTTGCCGGGGTCGCCCTCGACCTGCGCAAGGTCTATATGGTGGCGCGGCCCGCGACCATCTATGCCGGGGCGAACGAGGTCCAGCGCAACATCGTCGCCACGATGCTGATGGGCGCGGCGGGACGCTGATCGAGGGCTGCGCAACCCGCCTACCAGACCCGGTCACCCCGCAGGATCGCCTCCGTGCCGCGATCGGCAAAGATGCACTGGCCGATCAGCAGGCTGTTTTCAGGCGATGCCAGAAAGCGCACGAGCGTCCCGATTTCGTGGGGTTGCGAACGGACATCCTCGGCCTGCGGGTGCGCCTCCAGCATCCAGGCCGCTGCGGCGGGATCCAGCATGCCCTGGCGGGTGCGGGGGGTTTCGATGAAGCCGGGGGCAAGGGCATTGATGCGGACGGCCGCGTCGTTCCACTTGGGAAGGATAGCGGTCCGGCGCATCCACCGGGCGACCGCCGTCTTCGCCGCGATGTAATAGGTGAGCGGCGTGGCCTCATCGCCGTAATTGGCGACGATTTCGGCCTCCTTATGGGCGAGTAGCAGCTCGACCAGGGCCTCGTCGCATGGCTCGATCGACATGCGCGAACTGGTTACAACGACCCGCGGCGCTGACGATCTGGCGAGCAGGTCATGCAAGCCGTCGACGATGTCCACCGTGCCGAAATAGTTGACCCGCAGCAGATCGACGGTGGCGCCGCCTCCCCCGGCCCAGGTGATCAGGGAATCGACATGCCCCGGCGCAAGATCCCTGATCCCGGCGAGCGCGGCTTGGCGACCGTGCTGAGAGGACAGGTCGGCATTGACGTCGCAGCCGGAGAGGTCGACGCGGATCACACGGACCCCATCTGCCTCCAGTGCGGCGCAGGTAGCTTCTCCGAGGCCGCTGCGCGCTCCTGTAACAACTGCAATGCGATCCAATCCCTTGCCCTCCCGATGTCTGAAACACGAACGCCGAAAGCGATCGCTCCGACCCAGAAAGCGGGAGCGGCCTCCTCGCCGGTGCCGGTTGGGTCAGGTTGTCAGATGCCCCATAGCTTGGCTGCGGTGCCGCCAACAATCTTCTTGAAGGCTTCTTCGCCAGCTTTGTCGTAGATCTGCTTGGCGATCTTCATCGATTCCCCGAAAACACCTTCCGGGTGCGGATAGTCAATCGACCACATCAGCTTGTCCTCACCGATCCAGTCGAGCAGGTCGAGCGCCACCGGATCGTCCATGAAGGTGGTCCAGCAGTTCTTGTGCCAGTAATAGCTGGGCTTATGCTCGATGCGGGGGCGGATGGCCGAGATGTAGTCGCGATAGATCTTGTCGGCGCCGGTAATGGTGGGGGCCACCCAGCTCGCGCCGCCTTCGGTGAAGACAACCTTCAAGTCCGGGAACCGGTCGAACAGACCGGAGAATACCAGCTGCCCGAAAAGCGCGTTGAACGGCTGCAGGTTGCGGTTGAGGTTGATCGCCAGCGCGCCGGCTCCTGTATATTCGATCGCCACGCCGATATGGATGGACAATGGCAGACCGGCTTCGGCAATGGCTTCCCACATCGGCAGCATTTCCTTGCCGTTGTAGCGTACTCCGCGCGGAGCCGAAGGGATCTCGACGGCCTTGAAGCCGAGATCCTTGATCTTCTGCATGTAGTCGCGGGTCATCTCCGGTTTGTAGAAAGTCGGCAGGTAGGCGACCGGGAACAGCCGGTTCGGCGCCGCCGTGCGCCATTCGGTCAGCCATTCATTGAAGATGTCAATGCATTTGAACCACAGGTCCTTGTCCTGCATCCGGATCAATGAGGCGGCGCGGGAATGGAAGGTGATCGATGCGTCGATGCCTTCGGCGTCCATGTCCTCGAGCCGCTTCTTGGTGTCCCAGAAACCGGGGCGTCCCTCCGGGAAGGACAGGTCGAAGCCCGGGGTGTTGTATGACACGCCATCGACTTCTAGCTGGAAGATGCCGTTCTCGTCCTGCCAGTGCTTCGGCGCGCGGTCCTTGTCCGGGCCCTTGAGACGCTCTTCCCACAGGTGCTCGGCCTCCACCAGATGGTCGTCGGCCGAGACGAAGCGAGTCCCCGCGGGAGGGGTCCAGGAGCCCTTGGAAAGGACCCGGTTCTTCGGCCAGAATTCGGTCAGGTCGTTCATGCTATCTTCCTCACGTTTTTCAGGCCTTCTTCGAAAGGCGTTGGATCATTGCGGCAATGAGGTCCTTGTGTTCGTCCCCCAGGAACAGGATGCTGTTGGCGAGACGCTCCACATTACGGGCTTGCTGGCGGTCCAGATCAGCGGTCAGTTCGATCGTGAGCTTGGACAAGGCAACGGCCTCGGGCGGAAGCGCGGCCAGCTTATCACAAAACTTGCGCACCCGCTCTTCGAATTGATCGTCCGGGTAGACGTCGTGCAGCAGGCCAATGCCCAAGGCTTGCTCCGCCGTGGCGGTTTCTCCGGCCAGAACGAACCAGCGCGCCCAGTGGGGACCCACCAGCCGGGTGAGTCGGCTGGTCCCGCCGGAGCCCGGCAGGCAGCCGATGTCGATTTCAGGCATGCGATAGGTTGCCGAGGCGGCGCCCAGGCGGAAATCGCACGACAGCGACATCTCGAACGCGCCGCCAAAGCAGGGGCCTTGGTGGGCGACCACGATCGGCTTCTCGATCGCTTCCATCTCGTCAAACATGGGGTGGAAGCTTCCCGGCCCCTGGCGATACCAGGTCCGCTCGACGGAAGAGCTGCCGTGAGCCTCGGGGCGGTTGATGTCGGTCAGGTCGGCCCCGGCAGAAAAATACTTGCCGTTGGCGCGGATGAGCAAAACCCGCAGGTCGCGGCGGTCGCGGAACTCGGCAAGGGCCTCGTTGATCCCCCGCGCGATCTGCAGGTTCATCGCATTGTACTTGTTCGGACGGTTGAGCACGAGCTCGAGGATCGTGCCGCGTTCAGACCGGATCAGATCGGGTTCCATGCCAGTCTCCCTAACTGCGAGTCCGCGGCAGCCTGAGCGCCGATTCCGCGATGATGCTGCGCTGCACTTCGCTTGTACCCCCGTAAATCGTCGCCTGAATGGCCTTGCGGCTTTCAAGTTCGACGACGCCGAGATCGCTATGTGCCTGCAAAAGCGAATAGGGTGCGGCCAGGTCAATCAGCTCGGTCGTGCAAGAGACGAGCGCCTCGGAAGCGAACAGTTTCGCCATCGGGCCGAAGTGCTTGCCGGACGCACCGGAGACGAAGGCCCACTGGCAGCGCTTGTCGAGTGCGTCCGCGACAAGGATGCGCACGTGGGTGGCGGCGAGGCGCGCGCGGGTCCGGGGGCAGTCAATCGGTCGGCTGCCGTTTGCATCGGGCGTGCGAGCCCATTGTAACGCGTGCTTGAGCGTGATGCGAAGGGCGCTCACGAAGAATTCGCCACCACCCTGTTCGAGCTTGAGCGCAGTGCCGAGGACCTTGGTCCCGCCGTTGACCTCCCCGATCCGGTAGCGGTCCGGGACGCGCATGTTGCTGTAATAGGTGATATTGGTCCGTTCCCCGCCCAAGGTTTTGATTTCGTGGACTTCGTAGCCCGGGACGTCGGTGGGCACGAGGAATAGGGTGAGGCCGGCATGCTTGGGCAGGTCCGGATCGGTCCGCGCGATCAGCAGGACGTAATCGGCTAGATGGCCCTGACTGGTGAACATTTTCTGGCCATCGATGACCCAGTCGTCACCCTCGCGCACGGCGCGCGTTGTGGCGGCGAAAATGTCGGACCCGCAGGAAGGCTCGGAATAGCCCAGCGCCGCGAATGCCTTGCCGGAAGCGAGGCGGGGCAGCACTTCACGCTGAACCTCGGTTGTAGCGAAATGCATGAGGATCTTGCCCACCATGTGGGTAACCGTCCACGGGATCTTCGGCCAGGCATATTCGGTATAGACGTCGTTCAGTGCGCCCATTTCGTAGGCGGTGCGGCCCGTGCCCCCATAGGCCTCGGGCCAGTCGGCGTAGAGAAACCCGGCGGCGGCCAGCTCCGCTATGAAGGGGTGGTTGCCATCGTCGGTTTCGTGCGCGAACGCTTCCATTTCCGGCGTGATCCGCGCGGAGAAGAATTCCCGGGCGCTCGCCGCGAATTCGTCCGCCGCTGCACCGAATGCGAATGTGACCTCGGTTTCGCCGAGGTGGGGCGCGCGATCCCCGCGGCCGCACCACAGTCGCTCGGCCAGAACGTCGAGTTCGGCGGCCGGATCGCCGCTGAGCAGCGACCAGGCGCGTCCGCGCCGGAAGTAGAGCTGCGCATCGTGCTCCATCGACATGCCGTAGCCGCCATAGGTTCGCATTGCGCGAACCGTGGCGGTCGCAGCCGCACGAGCGGACCACCATGATGCCGCAGCGATGCAGGCAGACCTGGCCTGCTCGTCAGGCTCGGTCGCCGCCCGCCAGCACAGCAGGGCTGCTCCCTCGACGTCGGTGATCGAATCGGCAAGCGGATGGGCCAGGCCCTGATAGCTGCCGATCAGCTGTCCGAAAGCCTTGCGTTCGTTGGCGTAGGCCGCGGCATCCTGCAACGTCTTGTGACTGATCGCCGCGACGGCGGCGGCGACGAGCAACTTCCATTCGTCAAGCCCGGCCGACCAGATTTGCAGCGCCTCGGAGCCGCGCCCCAGAACGGTTGCGGCAGAAAGGTCGAGCGTAAGCGACGCCAGCGGCAGAGAGCCGGTGTTCTGCACGGGCGGGGGCCTGTCCGCCACTTCGACCAGGTAAACCGCTTCGCCGTCGGCGCAGACGATCCAGTCGGCAATCGCGCCTGCAGGCACGATCTGCGGCACTCCCGACTGCACCGGATGAAGTGCGACGGTAAGGATCTTTTCGCCTGAGGCCAGCAAGGCCAGGTACGGTCCGGCCTCCTCGCCGCGAACGCGGGCGAGGAGTTGCGTCGCAACGATGGATTCGATGAGGGGCGCGGAGGCAAGGTAGGTTCCCGCCGCTTCCGCCAAGAGCACAGCATCGAGGAGACTAAGCCCCGCGCCGCCAAATTCCTCGGGAACCCGCAGGAGTGGTAGGCCAAGCGCCACCATTTCGGCCCAGAGCGAAGAATCGAAGCCGATCGGTTCGGCTGCGCGAATCCGCGCCGACGTCGATTCCTTTTGCAGGAGCCGTTCGACCGAGTCGCGCAGAATCTGCTGCTCTTGCGCCAGATCGAGGTTCAACGCTTTCTCCTCACGGCACATCGCTCGGGTGCCAAGTCAATCCAACCGCAGCATTCTCCGCAGTGAAAACAATCTAACGGTTGAAAGGCTGCGCTGCAAGTGGAGGTGGTCCGGTATCGAGATTCCAGGTGCCACCCCGGGTCAGGTTTGCCGCTGCTCAAGCTGACGAGCCAGGGCCGGCACGTCAGCCAGAGCGCGAAGTACATCGTTCAGGTGCGTACAGCCGGAAGTACCTGGCAGGACCTCGAGAACGTCCGCCCGGAAATCCTGAACCTTGCGGCCGATCATGCGCGTGGCCTTGACCGAAGCGCCGGGACACTCGGGGAAGGGCAGGATGAGCGGCAGGGCCTGGAGCGCAAGCAGCGTCCCGGTCGTGGCATCGATCTCGGCATAGACGCGATATTCGTGGACGCCGCGACGGCCACCGGCTGGCGAAGTACCGCTGTCTTGGAACGCGGCGTCGACCATCAGCAGGTCGCCTTGTCGCCATAAGTCGATTCGCCGCGCGCGCCGCATGGCCGGCCCGGTCTGTTCCGGCATGGTATGCCAACCGACGGGGTCATCGGCATTGACCAGAGGGCCGACGTGGGCGGCCTCTTCGAAAATGGGCACAGCGCCGACCATGCCCTCCAGGGCCGAGGAACCTTCCGCAAATCCGGTGCAGATATCCAGCATGTTGCCGTTGCGCCCATGCGCCTTCAGCTCCTCGGGGCGCGCCGCGAAGGCCGCCCAGTCGTGCTTCCACTGTGACCAGATCCATGCGGCGACGAGGCTGGTCCCGGCGAAATCGTCGAGCATCTGATAGAGCGGGGTGCCAGCCAGGTCGCCGACAGTAGCGGCGATCTGCCTTCGGCTTTCCCCGCCAGCCCGCACGCCGATCAGCTGGCTGACGCGCGGATCGGCCGGATTGGTCTCGAGTTCAAGGATTTCGCGTCGCCGCGAGGTGCGGAGCCGGTAGGCCGCCTCGTCGATAACCGTGGGAGCGGATCCATTGGCCGGTGTGTATATGTCGCGCCCGAGCGCTTCCATGATCCATGGCGCCTCGGCCCCGTCGGGCCAGGTGGAATCGATCGAGGTTGTCCGCCGGACCGATTCCGGCCGACGCAGCGGCGCCGGACCGGCCGACTGTCTGGCCATCGGAAATTGCGGTGGTGCGGTCATCGGAGCTCCTCACGTGCCATGTGAGCCACCCGATCCCGCAGCCGCACCGCGAGCGCCGCGAGTTCTTCTGGGTTTCCCGGCGTCTGCCCGTGCAGCCCCAACGGTTGGCCCTCCCATCGGGGGATGAGGTGGACGTGGATGTGAAACACCGATTGACCGCCAGCGCCGCCATTGAACTGCATCAACTGGACTCCGACGGGCAAAAGTTCGGCAATCAGCATGCCCATCAGCATCTTGGCGCAGGAAAAGAGCGGAGTGATCGCCGACTCTTCGAGTTCGAGCAGGTTACGGGCCTGGCTTCGTTTCGGGATGATCAGCGTGTGCCCCCTGGATTGGGGAAACGCGTCGAGGAATGCGAGCACATCGTCGTTTTCGTAAACGCGATGGCACGGCAGTTCTCCGCGAAGGATTTTAGCGAAGACGTTGTCGGGATCATAGTTTCCAAAAAGGCTCATCTTCAGCAAATCCCCGGCAATTGGCGGCTAACGATCGACCTGCCGTGCTCACGCGATTTCGTAAAGCGATGCGGCTCCCATGCCGCCAGCTATGCACATGGTTACGACGATGAACTTCGCATTGCGCCGCTTGCCTTCAATCAGCGCATGGCCGAGTTGGCGGGAGCCAGTCATCCCGAAGGGGTGGCCGATCGAGACCGCCCCGCCATTGACGTTCAGCCGATCATCGGGCAGCCCCAGCCGATCGCGGCAGTAGACGACTTGGCAGGCATATGCCTCGTTGAGTTCCCACAGATCGATGTCTTCGATCCCCAGCCCGTGTTGCTTGAGCAGCTTGGGAATCGCATAGACCGGACCAATCCCCATTTCGTCGGGCTCGAGCCCCGCGATGGTGAAGCCGCGATAGAGACCCAGCACAGGGAGTCCGCGCTGGGCGGCAAGGGTTCCGTTCATGAAAACGCATGCCGATGCACCGTCGGCGAGCTGGCTGGCATTGCCGGCGGTGATGGTGCCATGTTCACGAACGACCGGCTTCAGGGCGGCCAAGCTGGCCAGGGTCGTATCAGGGCGGTTGGCCTCGTCACGTTCGAGCAGGGTGTCGACGTCCCGAGTTTCACCCGTTGACTTGTCTGTCTCGACCTTGCGCGACGGCATGGGCACGATCTCGGCGTCGAACAGGCCAGCTTCCTGCGCCCTCGCGGTCCGCATCTGGCTCGAATAGGCGTAGGCGTCCTGCGTCTCGCGGCTGATCGCATAGCGCTCCGCGACGACTTCGGCGGTCTCGTTCATGCTGAGCAGCATCCCGGGCTGGTGCTCCCGAATCCACGGGTCGCGACCAGCCTTGGGAACATGCTGCGTGGGCGCAACCATGCTGACGGACTCCACGCCGCCGGCGACCACGATCGGCACCCGGTCAACAATGATCCGCTGTGCGGCGAAGCTGGCCGACTGGATCCCCGAACTGCAGGCGCGCGCCACGGTCACGGCCCCGGCAGACAAAGGAACGCCGCCGACGAGCGCTGAATGGCGAGCGATATTGTTGCCGCTATCGCCCTCCGGGACTGCGCAACCGAAGATGACATCGTCGATTTCCGCCGGGTCGATACCTGCGCGCGCGACTGCGTGGCGAATTGCATGGCCGCCGAGCGTGGCGCTATGGGTGTTGTTGAAGGCGCCACGAAAGGCTTTTGCCAGCGGCGTTCGCGCCGTTGAAACTACTACCGCGTCCGTCATTCGGCTCTTCTTTCACTTGGAGTGCAGTGGTGAGCGGCAGCCGCGCGACATTTTGGCGATGGGTGCGCGAGCCGTGCCTCATTCAGCCAAACAGTAGGTTGAAAAGATAGGGGGAGGCAATATCGAATCGTGGCGCAGACCCAAGGATCAGCCATCTGGTGCTTGGCGCGGGCCGTGGATCGCCAGCGGCCGGCCACCTGTCGCAGCGAAACGCCAGTTGCGTTCACTCGTCCGGCATCACGGACTCAATGTAACCTCTCATCAGAGGCTCGCCGCCAGATCCTTGACGCCAATGCTCGAGGCACGTGCGCGACATGTCACAGGTCCCTTCGCGCATTGGCCGCGACGGATCGAGGATGTGATCGACCATTCCGATCGCAGCCTCGCCGGGTGTCAGGATCGGCAGATTGGAGCGCTGCTGATTGGCGCGCTGTAGCTGCGCCATCGGAGCGTAGGCCGGGTAGTTCGCAGCGGCCGGCGTCTGATGCAAGATTCCTCCGGCCGAAAGCGCCGTTTCGACGGGGCCAGGGAAGATTTCGGCGACCCTTATCCCGAATGGGGCCAATTCGGCCCGCAGTGTTTCGGAGAAGGCGGCCATCGCCCCCTTGGTTGCCCGATAAGGGCCAAGGAACGGAAGCGGGAAATATAGCGAACTGGAGTTGATGTTGCAGATGATGCCTCGCCGAGCTTCCCGCATGATCGGGATCGCGAGCTGCGTGAGTTCGACCACTCCAAAGAAGTTGACGTCGAAATATTCGCGCCATTCCGCGATGCCGATATGTTCAACCGGCAGGTAATCGTAGCGGATGCCGGCGTTGTTGATCAGGATACCGACATCGTCAGGCATTTCGAAGCTGGCGGCGTTCCGTACGTCTAGCTGGCGCACATCGACCCGGGCTTCCAAGCCAGCAAGTGCTGCGTCGAGGGCGGCTCGCCTGCCAGTATCGCGGAGCAATGCGACGACGTCGAAACCGCGTCGCGCGAATTCCGTGGCCATCCCAAGGCCAATGCCCCCGCCGGCTCCTGTGATGACGACCTTGCCGATTTCAGGACCTACCGGCATCGGCACTCTCTCCATCATGCGGTCCGAAAGTTCGGCAGAACCCAGCCTTCGCAGATATCGGTCCATTCGACCGTCACGCGCATCCCGATCTCGATGTCCTCGGCATTGCACCCAGTCAGGTTGCCGACCAGACGCGTGCCGCCGCCATCGTCGAGGTCGACGACGACGGGAACATAGACATAGTCTTCCCCCGTCGCCGGATTCTTGCTGCAGATCGCATAGCTGAACACCGTCCCCGTTCCAGGCAAGGTCGGGAAGTTTCGCTCCTTGCTGGAGCAGTTGGGGCAATAGGCCGTCGGCGGCATGCGGAACGTGCCGCAAGATCCGCATTGGCACGCGGTCAGACGCCGCTCCTTCGCCGCGAGCCAGAACGGCTCGGTATCGGGATTGGTGGTGATGTGAATCTGCTCGCCCGGGAGTAGACGCGCGGGGCCGTACGCAATTGAACTAGACATCACGCGCTCCTCAGGATCAGGCCGGAAATCGGAATGGGGGCGGGGCCGCCGGTCACCAGGGCAAATTCGCAATCCGCAACCTGATTGATTGCTGTGCCCCGGACCTGCTCGACGGCTTCGGTTACGTGGGTCATGCCGATGATGTAGGCCTCGCTCAGCTGGCCGCCATGGGTGTTGATCGGCACGCCGCCGTTAACCCCGCTGCGGGTTGCCGGATCGTAGCGGAACTTGCCGGCGAGGACATAGTCGTTGCCTTCGCCACGCTCGCAGAAGCCGTAGTCCTCCAGCTGCGCGAGCACCATCGAGCTAAAGTGGTCGTAGATCAGGGCGACGTCCATGTCGCTCGCACGCAGGCCCGATTGCGCCCAGATCCGGTCGGCGACAAACTTGTGTCCGGAACTGGAAAACTCTGGATCGGGCATGCCCATCCAGCCGAAGGCGCGGCCCCATTCGCGGGCTGCGCCATGTGCGCACGCGTGAATATAGGCCGGCTTCTGGCGGCAATCCTTTGCGCGGTCAGCTGTCGTCGTGATGACTGCCACGGCGCCGTCGGTTTCCAGGCAGAAGTCCAGCCGGCGCAAGGGATCGGCGAGCATCGGCGAGGCCATATACTCCTCCTTCGTCAGCGGCGTGCGCCGGATCGCCTTGGGGCGATTGAGGGCCAGTTGGCGCGAGGCGATTACGATTTCGGCCAAGGCATCCTCGGTCGTGCCGTAGAGGTGCATGTGCCGGCGCGCGAGCACACTCATCAAATGGCCTGGCCCGATGAGGCCGGAGGGCTGGAGAAAGCTGTTCTCCGGATCGGGTTTCATCGATCCAAAGATGGCTCCGAGCCTGGCATTCGGCGTTTGCTGCACCGTCATCACGGTCACCGCATATCGGCAATCCTCGTTCATGAGCCCTGCTGTTGCCAGGCCAACCCCCCCAGCCGATCCGCCACCTCCTGACGTCAGGGCCGCGGTGAACGAGACGTTCCGCATGCCTAGGGTTTCCATGAGCGAGCCAGTGTCGAACTTGTCCACATAGCCGGCGCTGGCGCCAGCGTAATAGGCGAAACCGTCGACGTCCTTGACGCTGATGCCGGCATCAGCGCACGCCTTGAGAATGGCTTCGCCGGCGAGATCGGTGATGGTGCGGGGCCAGCTCTTGCCACGCACGTAATAGTCAGTCGCGCCGATCCCGACGATCGCGCATTTGTCCTGATGGGACCAGCTCACACCTATTGCCCTCCCTTTGAACCTGCGGTCGCGGGGGCATGTCCAGCCCCAATGAATCTCGGGGGGTGGCGAATACCTGGCGAGTGAGCAGGCTAAGTCTGTAATTTCCTAACGGTCGATAGGTCGATAACAGTGCTTTGTCCACAAGGCAATAGCCTCGCAGGGTCGTGCGGTGGCGTGATCTGGGAGTGATCACAAGTGATGGCTTGCGCGATCGACCGCCGCCGCCAGCGCGATCTGCCGGGAGGCACCCAACCAAATGGCGGCCCCGCGACGGGCGCTCGCTCTGCGTGAAGCGGGTGGAATAGGCCGGGACGATGGTCCCGTCAGGCGTGCATGCCGTCGAACAGAAGGCGCGAGAAGATATCTCCGATCTCTTCTGTCGTGCTGCGCTTCGGGTCATACCATTCGGCAACGAACGTCAGCGAGCCGACGATGACCATTGATGCCACCGCATCCGGGAGGTCCTTGCGGATCTCTCCGGTTTCTTTGCCTTCCTGGATCAGGTCCCGCCAGAACTGGTTGTAGGCCTGGCGATGGGCAACCTGCTCCGAATATTCCGGCTCCTGCAGGACAGACAGCGTCTGGGCGGAAGCCACGGCCATGTCGCCAGCCTCGGCGATGGTCTTGACCGAAACCGCGATGGCAGTGTCGAACTTCTTTCGCAGCGACACGCCCGGGGGAAGAGCGTCTATGGCCTGTTTGATTTTCGCGATGTGCGCATCGATGCTGTCGTTCAGGATCGCTGCCAGCAGTGCTTCCTTGGATTCGTAATAGTAGTAAAGGCTTCCGGACTTCATCCCCACCGCGGCTGCGATGTCGCGCATAGAGGTTGCTTGGTAGCCATTGCGTCGAAAGAGCTCCGAAGTCATTTCGAGCACCCGAAGCCGCGTGGCCTCGCTCTTTTTCAGAGCTGGCTTCCTGGGGGCAGGGCCCTCCTTCACCTCTGTTTTTAGTTTGGCGACGACTGCCTTCATGATACTTTATTCCCTTGTACCGCCTCGCAGACTGTGCGGCGAGGAACAATAGATCCCCTTCGCAATCGGCTCGCCAGCGAAAGGCCGCGAGCTATCAGCGAACGCGCATAACAACTGCGTCTTCAGTTGTCGCCCTACTTCTTGAGCATATTGTGGACAGGGGCAGGCCGCGGCCGCAATGTTGTGCTTCAGCCCGCGACGGGACAAGTCACAGCCGCTCCACGCGGCGCGCGTGGCTGCGTCATTCGATGAGTGCGCCACTTTTTCGGCGGGCAGCGGCCCGGCATTTGTGCGAGTGCTGCGACGCTTGGGTCAGGCCTGCCCGGCATTGGCGTTGACTGCGTCGCCAAGCAATTGGCGCAGGGCCGTACGATCAATCTTGTAGGCGCTGTTGACCGGGATAGAATCCACAAACCGCCATCGCGCCGGTACGTGCGTAGCCGGCAAATGGTCGCGGACGTGACGTTCGAGTTCGTCTGTGCTCGGCCTGGCCGCCCCGGTCCGCGTTTCGATGACTGCTCCGGGTACCTCATGGAGGATCGGATCGCTTAGCCCGATGACGCCTGCGAAGGCCACGGCAGGATGGAGACGCAGCACCTGTTCGACCGCTTCCGGTAGGACCTTGAACCCGCCTCGCATGATGGCGCCGTCGGCGCGGCCGATACAGTACAGGAACCCGTCCTCATCGATCTTCACGATGTCGGTGGTTCGGATCCACTCCGGCCCCATCCGCGGGGAAACCACCTCAAGGAGCCCCTCCATGCCCGCGGGCAAGATTTCGTCTGTCTCCGGATCGCGCACCCGCAGCTGAGCGCCGGGGAGGGCGCGGCCGCAGCTGCCGAGCTTCGCCTCGCCCCATTCGGCGTCCAGCGCAGGCGTCATCGCGGCCACCGGCCCGCCGAATTCGGTCGCGCCGTACATCAGCAAGATCCGGATCCCGTAGGTGTCCTGAAACCGCTTCTGGACCTGGGGATCGAGTGGCGCAGCGCCCGTGGTGATGTAGCGGATCGAGGACAGGTCTTCGGCCGGAATCCGGGCATTCAGGATCATCGGCACGGCAGCCGATGGAAGCCCGCTGGACACCGGCCTATACTGCACGACGTACTGGCGCCACGCGTCAAGCGTGAACCTGTCTAGCAGCATGATCCGCTGTCCCTGCAGGAATGATCCCACCAGCATCGACAGTCCGGCAATGTTTCCGAAAGGGAACGCCATCATGAGGGGGGGCGCAGTCGGGTCCACCAGCACCGGGCTGCCCTGATTGAGCATCATGTGGGCAAATACCTGATTGCGGATCGGGAATTGCTTGGGCGGACCTGAAGTGCCGCTGGTCAGGATGTCGATCGTCGGCGCAGACGGCGCGGAGAGCTGTCCCTCCGGCTTTCCCAGGACCACCACGCGAGCGCCTTCATCGCTGAGAGCAATGCCGGCCATGCCGCATCGTTCGAGCACTTCCACGACCTCTGGTGTTAGATCTTCCGCCATCGCCAGTAATGCAGGCGAGGCGAGCTTCTCGACTGATGCGGCAATAGCCGCTGGGGACTGGAACGCGTAGATCATCCTGATCGTGCGCTCCTGGCTGAGCAAGCCCACCAGCCCGGCCAGGGCAGCGGGGCGATTGCGGGCGATGAAGCTGACGGGCGCGAAGCCGATCCCGGCATCATGCAGGCAGTCCTGAACCTGACGGGCTATACCCTGGACATAGCCCCAGCTATGCCATCGTCCGTCGAAATGGATGGCCTCTCCGGCGGGGTCCATCTGCATCAGTTTGCCGCACAGGTCGGAAAATTTTGGCGAGGTCATATCGCTGCCGTGAATTTGGGGGCCACTGGACATGGCCGTTGTGCCTGATGGATCGCAGGGGCACTCTGGATTGGCAATGATGCACGGGCCAGCGGCAATGGTCGACACCAACAATCCGACTCGTGATTTTCAATTGCCGCGGAGTTGGCGCTACATCCGCTCCGTGTCGCGTGACCAAGGCAGGCTCAGCAGACATGAGTATCGCTGAGCAGTTTTCCATTGCCGCCGCTCCGGTATCCCGGCAGGTGCCTTTGGGGCGGCTTCCCGCGTATCATGCGCGCAACGGGTCGGCGCGGCCGATGATCACATTCGGAACGAGATCGCTCGCGTTTGGCGAGTTCGACGCCGTCACCAATCGCCTGGCCAGATCGATCGCAGCAGCAGGCGTTGGTGCGGGCGATTTCGTTGCCTTGATGCTCCCCAATGGCATTTCGGTGTTCCAGTTTGCCTTTGCCCTGTGGAAGCTCGGCGCATCGCCTGCTCCCCTGCCGCACAATCTTCCCGCGATCGACCAGCGGCATAGCGTCGCCGGCCCGGTCAGGACTCGGCCAGCTCGGGGGACAGCACGCGTCCCAGGGCATAGTCTCCGGCGATGCTCGTCCGGTGCACCTCGCGATACATCCCCTCCGGCACTCCGCGGGCACAGTGGAGCATGCGCCAATTGTCCCACAGGACCATGTCGCCGGGTTGCCAGGCATGATCGTAGGCGCGGCTTTCGTCGCTCAGATGATTGGCCAGCAGCATCAGCAGCTCGTCTCCTTCGGTGCGGTCCAGGCCGAGGATCGAGTCTGCGAACATCGGCGACAGGTTGAGCACCTTCCTGCCAGTTTCGGGTTGAACGAAGACCAGCGGATGCGCCACCGGCGGATAGCCGCCGCTCGCTATCCGCGCCTGAATCCCGGCTTGGAAGGGATGGGGGCGGATCAGGCGGATCTGTTGGCGGGGAAGGAAGCGGAAGTTGTCGATGGTTTCGGGCTTCATTACATAGGCGACGTCCAGCCCGTCGATGCGGTCCTTGATCGCCTGTGGGAGCGCGTCGTAGGCTTCGATCTGATCGACGAAGCCGGTATTGCCTCCGAGTTCAGGCTGGTGCGCGACCCGGAGGATCCCTCCGTGATTGGTCTGCGCCAGGAAGACCTGGTCCGAATGCCAGGGGATGAAGCCACCGAGCACCTCGCCATTGACCTCCAGCAGGGCACCATCGCCGCCCTTGGAGACGAACAGCTCGTCGCGGTCGGGGTGCAGCATTTCGGTGATCGCGTGGATCTGGAGCTCGCCGAAGCAGCGGGACAGGTCAACCTGGAAATCGGGATCGCACCGTCCGTCTCGGAAGACGAGAAGCCCGTGCTGGATCCAGAGCTGGTAGAGTTCGCGCACGACCTGCTCGTCGCGGATGTGTTCGGCGGCGATACCGGCGACCATGCGGCCGAAGGGGAGATCTGCGCGGAGAGGCGTTATTTTCATCTCATCCTCCTTGCTTGTCGAGGTTCACCCCCGTGGTGATCAGGCGGCAGCCTGGGAAGGGTGCGTCTTCGCGCCGCGAACCAGTCTGCCAGGAAGAGCCCCGGTGTGCTCCCCGCCCCTATACGTGACCTGACCCGAAACAATCGTCGCGACATAGCCGTCGGCGCGCTGCGACAGGCGTCGGGCGCCAGTCGGCAGGTCGTAGGTGGGAAGCGGCGCGTAAAGGTGCAGGCGGTCAAGATCGATCACGTTGAGATCCGCTTTCATCCCTGGCCGAACCAGCCCACGATCGAGCAGGTTCATCGCTACGGCAGGCTGACGGCTGAGCTGGTGGACGGCATCGGGCAGGGGGACCCGGCGGTCCTCGCCGGCATCACGGCACCAGTAGGTCAGGAAGTAGGTCGGGTAGGCCGCGTCGCAAATCGACGAGTAATGAGCCCCGCCATCGCCTAGGCCGAGCACGGTGTATGGACTCACCAGCATGTTGCGGCCGGCGCTTTCAAAACGGTCGCCCTCGAGATTGCCGAGCGGCCGGAAGAGAATCTCGCGCCCGTCGTTGCGCAGCAGAAGGTCGTAGATCACTTCGAGCGGATCGCGTCCCTCGCGCGCGGCGATCGCTTTCACGCTGTCCTCCCCGGCGGGGTGATAGTTGGGCGGATCGCCCAGCGGGAAGAGGAGGTTGTGCTCCGACACAATGTTCATGAAATGCGGATTGGGGTCTGACGGCTGTTCGGACAGGAGCCGCGCGCGGAACTCCGGATCGCGCATTCGGGCGAGCTTTTCCGCGAGGGGCAGGTTGGTCAGCGGCTGAAACGAGGGATGGAAGGCGAAGGGGTGGAACAACAGCTCGAGCCCCATCATGATCGCCGGTGGCCGCGGGATGACCTGGCCGCGGATCGTGAGTCCCTCGGCGTTGGCCGCATCGAGCTCGGCGAGCGTCCAGCGCCACTCCCCGGGATGCTGCGGCGATTGGGCGAAGGTGAAGGAGACTGGCCGGCCCGAGGTCCGCGCGATCTGGCGCAGCATTTCGAACTGGGCTTCCTTGGACAGGTCGCTGTTGCCGATCAGTTGGAAGACCCCCGTGCCGGCTTCGCGCAAACCCTTGGCGAGGGCGAGGACCTCTTGCGCCGCCGTGCGGGTGGAGGGGGCCGGACGGCCGTCGCGGAAGCGATGGACCATGTTGAGCGAGGTCGAGATGCCGATCGCTCCGGCGCGCACCGCCTCGGCGGACAGCCGCGTCATTTCCGCCAGCTCGCCCTCGGTCGGTGCTTCGAGATTGGCACCGCGCTCGCCCATGACATAGACGCGTAGCGGTGAATGCGGCAGCTGCGCGGCGAAATCGACGTCGGCCGGACGCTGGTCGAGCGCGTCTAGGTATTCCGGGAAGGTTTCCCAATTGAACGGAACCCCGGCGGCCATGACGACCTCGGGAATATCCTCGACCCCTTCCATAAGCTTGATGGTCATTTCCCGCTGATGTTCGCGGACCGGGGCGAAACCCACGCCGCAATTGCCCATGACAACGGTTGTGACGCCGTGATTGGACGAGGGCATAAGCCGGTTTTCCCAGGTGATCTGACCATCGTAATGCGTGTGGACATCGACGAAGCCGGGGGTGACAATTCGTCCCTTCGCATCGATCTCCTCGCGGCCTTCGCCGGCAACTTCGCCAACCGCTACTATCCGGCTGCCGCTAACCGCGACATTGCCGACGAAGGGCTCCGCCCCGCTGCCGTCTACGATGGTTCCTCCACGGATCACGAGATCATATTGTCGCGGCATGGTCAGCTCCCGTGATCAGATTTGGCTTCGCCCGACAGGGGACTGACCGAAGGCATTGCGCTGCCGATGCGGTGCAGGGCGTTCTTGAGCCATTGCCCCTCCCACGGCTCGAACTGCTCAAGCAGGGTCGCCTCGAGATCTTTGCTGACGGCGAGAAGCCGCCACATCAGCTTGCGCCCCGCCGCCGTAAGCTTCAGCGCTGCTCCGGGATCGTCCGGTTCGGGCTCGATGAGGTCACGGCGCTTGAGGGCCGCGACCGTGTCGTCGTCGAACGCGCGGTCATAAGCTTTGCCGAGGTCGGAGATCTCTTTGGCGCGCATTGGCCTCGCGCCAAGGGCGGCAAGGGCAAAGAACTGGTCGAGATCAATTTCGAGGCGCAGCAACTCGTCGCGGATCGAGCGAAACGCGGCATATTGCGCACGCGCCAGCATGAATCCCAGCGACGATCCGGCGAAATCCGGCTCTCCCGCGCGGCCCGGGGCGATCGCCGAGTACTTGCCGCGGTGGAACAGCAGCGGCTGCTTGTCGGAATGGTCGAAGTCTAGGACCTCGCCGACGATAATGTCGTGGTCACCTCCCTCGTAGCGAAAGGCCGTGCGGCATTTGAAGCGGGCGGCGCAGCCCTGCAGCAGCGGCACCCCGCCGGGACCGCGCTCCAGTTCCAGCCCGGCGAACTTGTCCTCGCCCCGCCGGGAAAAGCGGCTCGATAGCTCCTCTTGCCCCGATGCGAGGATATGCACGGCGAAGTGCTCAGCCGCAGCGAACACCGGTTGGCTCATGGCGTTCTTACCGATGCTCCACAGGATCATCGGCGGATCGAGCGAGACCGAGTTGAAGCTGTTCGCGGTCATTCCTACGTCGGTCCCATCGGACGCGGTTGTGGTGACGATGGTGACGCCGGTTGCGAATGAGCCGAGTGCCGAGCGAAAGTCTCCAGGATTGATTACCGCTGAACTCATGGCAAGCCCCTAGTTGGCAATCGGCACGGTCTCGGTCTCCCGACCGGAGCGCAGCACTGTTCCAGGGAGAGCTTCGGTGTGCTGGCCATTGGCGACGATCTGCTCTCCGTTTACCAGCACATGTTCCACGCCGATCGCTTCGCAATACAGCCGGCCCGCTCCGGCGGGGAGGTCGTAGCGGGTGTGCAGGGCGCCGCAGGCGATTCTATCGGGATCGAACATGACGATATCGGCGAAATAGCCCGGCGCCACACGGCCGCGGCCGCGCAGGCCGAAAGTCCGGGCGGGGAGGTCGGTCATCCGGCGCACCGCATCCTCAAGGGTCAGCAGTCGGCGCTCGCGCACGCCCAACGAGAGGACCTGGGTGGAGAAGGCGAAGGTGTCGATCATGTCGAGGTGCGCGCCGGCATCCGATGCGCCGATGATCGCCCGGTCATCGCGCCAGGCCGCTCCGCGCATCTGCCAGCTTTCGTGATCGGCGCCGGTGGGCGCCGGCATTAGCCGGGTCTTGAGATCTTCCGAGATGGCGAGATCCAGCATGGTGTCGAGCGGGGCCTTGTTGAGCCGCGAGGCGAGAGCGCCGATGGTCATCCCTTCGAGTGGTTTGTTTTCCGGCCTCACAGTCTCGACGATAGTCCACGTGCTCCAGTCTGCCAGTGCACCGATCGAGGCGGTGGTCTCATGGGCAGTGCGGTTGAGTTGAGCCCGCACAGCCGGATCGGCCAGTTGCGCAGTGCGCTCCGGGATCGGCAGGGCCATGACCTCGGCCCAGCCGGGCATTGCGTCGATCACCATGCCGGCCTCGAAGGTGAGGACCAGCGAGATCGGCTGCGGAGCCGCGAGGGCAATGACACGGGCGCCGCGCTCGGCCGCCCGATCGCTGGCGGCGAGCTGGTTGTCATAGACTTCCCGGTAGCGGGAATCGGGCGACAGCACGTTCCAGTTGAGCGAGCGACCCGCAGCGAGCGACATCTCGGTCATTCGCGACACGTTCTCGGGGCTGAACTGGGTGCCGGTGTCGGACACCATCTCGAGCCAGGTCCCCTCGTGCTCCCGGACGACGGCGGCCAGCGCCAGGAGTTCGCGGTCGCAAGCGTAGCGCGAGGGCACCGGCTGGCCTTCCGCATCATTGTGCGTGCGCGACAGGGTGGTCGAGAAGCCCAGGCCGCCGGCCCGCAGCGAAGCGTCGAGCAATCGGCACATGGCCGCGATCTCGTCGTCACTGGCTTCGTGCCCCAGGGCGCGGCTACCCATAACGGCGCGGCGCAGGGCGGAGTGGCCGACCAGGAAGCCGGCGTTGATCGCGAGCCGGCCGTCGAGCAGGCCAAGATAGTCCGCAAAGCTCCTCCACGACCACGGGACGCCGGCTTCGAGGCTCTCCAGCGGCATGCCTTCGACGCGCGACAGCATGCGCATGAGGTAGGCGGCGTCGCCGGGATCGCCGCTCAAAGGCGCGATGCTGAACCCGCAGTTGCCGCCGAAAACGCTGGTCACACCGTGATTGCTCGAGGGCGACAGGCGCGGGTCCCAAAACACCTGGGCGTCGTAATGGGTGTGTACGTCGATGAACCCGGGCGCCACCACCAGCCCGGAGGCATCAATCTCGCACTCGGCGGGGCCGACCTTGCCAGTTTGCACGACGCGGCCGTCGCGAATACCGATGTCGGCGGCAATCGCAGGCGCACCGGTTCCGTCGATCAACCTGCCGCCGCGGATCGCGAGATCGAGTGTGCCGGTCATCGCTCTACCTTCATCTTTCTATTGCTTGTTTGAAATTCTATGCGGCGCGAGGTCTGCTGGCAAGCTGCACCCGCCCCATTCCGCTCAATTTCGAACAGGCACGGCGCGGGCTTGCCCCGCGCGGTCTGCCCGACAGGCCTTACCCGATTACTCGAATGCCATCGGCACAACGATGGCGTTGGGCCCGTCCGACGCCTTGGCCCAGGCCGCTTCGACGGCGCTGCGCACGTCGTCATCGGGCGTAAGGGTGGTGCAGGGAATGCCGAAGCCTTCGATGATCCCGGCGGTGCTGGTGCCCACGGCGCGGAAATCGCTGCCGTTATAGGCCGGCTCGGGAAAGGGGGCCGAATTGCCGAGTCGCTGCATGTAGGAGCGCTCGTAGAAGCGGGTGGAGCCATAGCCGCCGTTGTCCAGCACCACGATGGTCACCGGCAGGTTGCGCTCGCGGATTGACCACAGGCCTAGCGCGCCGAATCGCAGCGATCCGTCGCCGATCGCTAGGGTCACCGGTTCGCCAGAGGCGATGGCGACGCCGGCTGCCGCGCCGGTGCCCCAGCCGAGCGCCGCGCCGGTGGTGCCGACATAGCGGTGGCCGTCAGTCGAGCGCAGGCCGCGCATGAAGGCCACGGCGCCCATCACCGATTCGTCGACGAACCAGCCGCGGTCGAGCGCATCGCGCAAGGCGACGACGGCCGGGGCATAGGGCGAGAGGATCGCGGCTTGCGACGCGGGGAGATCCCGCGCTCTGACCTCGGCAAGGTGCTTGCGGCGCGCTTCCAGGAGCCGGGCCGGAGCGGGGCGCTGGGCCAGTTCGCGCTCGAGCGCGGCGGCGGCGCTGGCGGGATCGTGAGCCAAGCTCCGGTGAGCCGTGACCGTTTCCTCAAGCTTCGCCGGGTCGTTGTTGATGTGCGCTACGAATCGTGCCGCGGGAAACCAGTCGCCGCGTGGGTGCGCTTCGTTGAGGGCTCGCGTGCCAATCAGCAGCACGACGTCGGCCCGCTGCTCGGCCGGCATGGCATGGGCGCCGAGGTTGCCCAGCGAATGGCTGTGGCCGGGGGCGACGCCAAGGCGGTCGTTGAAGCCGGTCTCGTAGGCCAGCGGGATCTCGTACGCGGCAGCGATCCGTTCGATGTCCGCAGAGCCGCTGAACCGGCGCAGCTGGCCGCCAACCACGATGAGCGGCCGTTCCGCCCCGGCGAGGGCCTCGGCGATGCTCGCCATATCAGGGGTGCTGGCTTGGGAGCGGTCGGACTGGCGCAGCGGCATGGCCGGGGCCTCGCGTTCCAGCACGTCCTCGGGCAGCGACAGCAGCGCCGGACCCGGCTGCGGACCGGTGGAAGCGCGGCGCGCGGATTCCATCCATTGGCGAACCGACATGCCCAGCGAAAGCTCATGAGCGAGGCGGGTGTAGGGGCGGACGAGATTGACTACGTCGCCTTCGCCGATGGTCCAGCCTGGTGTTCTGAGGTGCGAAGCCTGTTGCGACGACAGAATTGTCACCGGGCTCTCATCGCGCCAGGCATTGTAGAGGTTGGCGAGACCGTTCGCCACGCCGTGGAACATGTACAGCATGGCGACGCCTGCACCCGTTACCCGGGAATAGCCGTCGGCCATGGCGACCGCTACCGATTCATGGATTGCCGGGACGTAGGCGATGTCGGTGCCCTGGAGCTCGTACAGGATCGAGACCATCGAACTGCCGGGCAGGCCGAAGACGTGCCGGTGGCCGTGATCGGAGAGGAATTGGACCACCTCGCGGGCGCCGCGTTCACCCGTCGCCGACTGCTCCATGTCGTTTCCTTTCATCGCGTGCAGGATCATTGCGGCTCATCGGCCCCGCTAAATGCGGAGTCCTTTAGAGGGGAGGCGCCGAGGCTCCGCCTTACTCCCAGCTGTATTCGACCATTCCGTCGCCGAACGCGGCATCGCGTTTGCGCACGGCTCCCTTCACGCCAAGGTCTTCCACTGATTGGCGAAATTGAAGCCGCCCTTCCGACAGATGGCCTCGCGCGTCGATCTCGCTTGCCAGACGCTGCAGGGTCTTTGCCCCCATGAGTTCCAGGCCGAGGTTCACGACGCGCTTGTGGCAGGCAAGCAGGTCTGGTGCGATCGCCGCGACCCGGCGGGCAAGGGCCTCGACATGGGCGTCGAGCTTGGCGGCGGGGACGGATTCGAGGGCAAGCCCGACCCGGGCGGCATCCCTGCCGCGCAGCAGGTCGCCGGTCAGCAGCATGCGCTTCGCCCACTGGGGACCCATATGGTAGAGCCACATGTGCGAGGGCGGCGAACCCTGCGCGCGCACCGGCGGATAGCCGATTCGGGCATCGCTCGCGACGATGATCAGATCGGCCAGGAGAGCGATGTCGGTGCCATTGGCGAGGCAATTGCCCTGGATCTTGGCGATGACCGGCTTGTGCATGTCGAACATGACCATGCGCAGTTCGTTCATCCGGGCGAGCTGCCATATGTCGTCGTCGAGCGTGGCGGTCTGGCTGCGGTATTCAGGCACGGCCTGGGTCTGCGCGGCCCGCTTTTCGGCGATCGGGCTGGATTCACCGCCGGTCAGATCCCAGCCCGAGCAGAAGTCGATCCCGTTCGCCCCCAGCACCACGCAGTGGACGCTGGTGAGGTCGTCCGCCTCGAGCAGGGCATCGCGTAGCTCGTGGAGGGTCTTCCAGCTCAGGGCATTGCGCTTTTCCGGCCGGTTGAGCGTGATCCACGCGATACGGTCGCGCACTTCGAAAGTGATCGTGTCGGTCGTCTTGAGCCACTTTGCCATGTTGCAGTTCCGTTCAGCGAATGGGAGACCAGGCCGTCGGCGAAAGCAGCCTATTGCGCTGGCGTACGGGGGAGGGGCACCGGGCGGCGAAATCGAGCCACTCCGGATCGGCCCAGAGAGCCTGCCGCCGCCGCGCCCGGTCATTCAGGTCCTCGAACCCCCAGAGGTGGACCACTTCGTTGAGGTCCGGGCCGACTTCCGTGCGGAAATAGCCGATGAGGTTGCCGAGCAGGCGGGTGGCGATGAATACGCCCTCACGTTCATACATCGCGAGGAACCTCGGCAGGTCGGCCGGGGCGAAGGCGTAGTTGCGCTCCTCGACGATCACGGTCAGATCCCCTTGAAGACCGGCGGACGCTTTTCCTGGAACGCCTGAATGGCCTCCCGGGAATCTTCAGTGAGGAAGCAGCGCATGATGCTGCGCGCCTCCTGTTCGAGATAGGCGTCCATGTTGAACGATTCGGCGGCGACAAGATTGCTCTTGATGTAGCGCAGGGCGATCGGCGGCCCATTGGCGAGACGCCGGGCGAAAGCCATCGTTTCGGCCTCCAGATCGGCATCGGCGACGACCTTGCTGACGAGGCCGATGCGCAGCGCCTCGGCCGCATCAACCTTGTCCGACAGCATCATCAGTTCGCGCGCTTTGGTCGGGCCGACCAGGTGTTGGAGGTAATAGGCGCAGCCCAGGTCGCCCGATGCGCCGATGCGGCTGAATGCGGTGGTGAAGAACGCCGTCTGCGAGGCGATGCGGAAGTCGCAAGCGATCGCCATGCCCATGCCCGCGCCGGCGGCCGGGCCGCGGACCATCGCGATGGTGGGCTTGCCCATGGTGTGCAGCAGGGTCGCCGTCTCACCATTGCCCTTGATGCGAAGGCTGCGCTGCTCCATCCCCTGCATGATCGGATCGCCGGCCCACTTGGCGGAAACCTTGTCATCCGGATCGAGGACGCCGAGCTTGCTGACATCCGCGCCGGCGCAGAACGCGTCGCCGACACCGGTCAGCACCACCACTCGCACTCCGGGGTCGTTCGCCGCATCGCGCAGTTCGCGCAGCAATTGCATGCCCATTGGCTGGCTCATCGCGTTGCGAACTTCGGGATTGTTGAGCCGGAGGGTGAGGATGCCGCCTTCCAGGTTCGACAGGACGGGTGAAGTCATTTTTTCTGCGCGCTCCCATTGCTGCCGGCGGCGATTCTCTTGCGATCCTACACGGCGCCGCCGGCAAAAACACAAAGGAGGCCGATAAATCAGCCGGCTGACATTTATACCATGCATCGCGCAATTATCAGTCGAACGCTAGCTAGACAGTTGCCGCGGATTGCCGCAAACCTCTTATGCATACCGCGGCCGCAGGAACGGCGACATCGCGACCGGGAGCCAGGAGTCAGGTGCAGAAGGTGAACGTACTGGGTGTTCCCCCGCCGGACTTCATGCAGGAGGAAGAGATCGTCCTGTTCGCGGAGGCGGGTGACAAATTCTATGAAAGGCGGCTGACCATCGCCGTCCAGGCCGTCGCCGCGACGGAGCGCGCGCTCGAGGAAGCGATCCCCTACGTCAAGCAGCGCGAGGTGTTCGGCCAGAAGCTGATCGAGTTCCAAAACACTCAGTTCAAGCGCGCCGAGTGCAAGACCACCGCCGTTACCACCACTCGAAAGGACTGCTCATGCAGATCGTGAACATCCATGGACCGAATGACGTTCGCCTCGATAGCGCCCGGGCGCCGGAACCCGGGCCGCACGATGCCATCGTGAGTATCGAGGCCTGCGGCATCTGCGGGAGCGACCTGACCTTCATCAAACAGGGGGGCTTGCCTGGCGCCGCCAGTCCCATGCCGCTTGGTCACGAAGCCGCTGGACGCGTGATCGCGGTGGGATCGGCCGTAACTGACGTCGAGGTCGGCCAGCACGTGGTCATCAACCCCGTGGCCGCGCACGGGATCATCGGTAACGGTGGTTCCGAAGGTGCATTCACCCAGCAGCTGCTGGTCCGCGATGCCGCCGCGGGCAAGTCGCTGCTGCCCGTGCCCGAAGGACTCTCATCAGAACATGCGGCGCTGGCCGAACCATTGGGCGTGGCCCTGCACGGCGTGAACCGTTCGGGCGCCAAGCCGGGCGAGAAGGTCGTGGTGTTCGGGTGTGGACCGATCGGGCTGGGTGCGATCATGTGGTTGCGGCACAACGGCGTCGAGGACGTGGTGGCGGTTGATGTCTTCGACGAGCGACTTGCCTTGGCCCGCGCGATGGGAGCCAGGGCGACGATCCGCGCTGATCGCGATAACCTGGCCGAGAGGTTGAGGGAGTTGCACGGCACGATGGAAGTGCTGGGGCGGCCGGTTGCCGGCACCGATGCCTATATCGATGCTGCCGGCGCGCCGAGCATCGTGCCCGATGTCGTCGCCATGGCCCGCACGCACGCCCGGCTGGTGGTGATCGCGCTCTATACGCGAAACGTCGAGCTTGACCTCGCCACGATGTTGCTCAGCGAAATGAGCATAACCACCTCGATGGGCTATCCCGACGAACTCGACGTGGTGCTGGGCCTTTTGCCGGGCTTGACCGAAAAGCTTGATTTGCTGATCACCCATCGGTTTCCGTTCGATCAGGTGATCCCCGCCTTCGACGTTGCAGGCAAAGCCCATGCCGGCAAGGTCATGATCGCGTTCTGATATCGCCGCAGATCAGGAAATTCTCGTCGGTCAGGCGTGTCTTGGGACATTTCACAAGGGAATAGAGGAGGAAGGCCATGGCTTCGAAGGTCATCATCACCGGCGCTACCGGCGGTATGGGCCGCGCTTGTGCGTGGTTGTTCGGGAGCGCGCACGAGCTGGTACTTACGGACGTGGGCCGTGAGCCGCTCGAGCAGTTCGCTGAGGAACTGCGCGACGATGGTTTCAGGGTGCTTGCCTTCGCCGGCGACATCGCGAGCGAGCCGGTGCTCTCGCGCATCGCCCAAGTGGCGGATGGGACTTGTCCGATCACCTTGATCCATACGGCTGGAATCGGTCCGTCGCAGGCCGATTGGCGAACTATCATTTCCATCAACCTCATCGCCGCTGCGCGCGTGGTTCGCGCGGTCGAGCCAAGTCTGGCTGCCGGTTCGGTGGCAGTGCTGATCGCGTCGATGGCGGGATACATGATGCCGCCGGTGCCACAGCTGGCTGCGCTTGTTGCGGATCCCCTGGCGCCCGGGTTGCTCGATGCTCTTGCGCCGATCGTGGCAGAGATGGCGCCCGAAGACGGGGTGGAGGGCAACCAGGGCCTCGCGTATATCCTAAGCAAGTACGGCATTCACCGACTGGCGGAAAATTGCGCCGGCCCTTGGGGGCGCAAGGGCGCTCGAATCGCCTCGATTTCGCCAGGATTCATCATGACGCCGATGGGCCGGCGGGAGCTGATCAGTTCACCGACATCGGCTGCCCACGCCGATACCTCTCCTCTGGGCCGCCGGGGGACGGCCATGGACATCGCTCTTGCGGCGCAGTTCCTCGCCAGCGATGCCGCTGCCTACGTCACCGGTTGCGACCTGCGCGTCGATGGGGGATCGACTGCGGTGTCGCGCACTGACGGATGATTGCCGGGTGGCGCCGGACCCGTACCAGTCAGGCACGGTCCAGGGCCACCCGGGATCCTAATAGAAGGCCGAGCCTTCGGCAGCCATGGAGCGCAGCATCTGGCAAGGGCGGAAGCGTTCGCCGATGCGATCGGCGAGGTCGTCACATTCCGCCACGAAGCGGGCAACTCCCACCTGATCGATCAGCGAGATCGGCCCGCCGGTCCAACGGGGAAAACCGAAACCGAGGACGGCGCCGACATCCGTTTCCCGAGGGTCGGCGATCACGCCTTCTTCCATGCACTTCGCCGCTTCGAGCGACATGCGATACAGGATGCGCTTCTTCAGCTCGTCCTTGATCTCCTCGCTGAACGCATCGGTGAGGGTCGGCTTTGCTAGGTCGGACAGGCCCGGCCACAGGGTCTTGTCCTTTCCGTCCTCCGAATAGTCGTAGAACCCCTTGCCGTTGCGCCGGCCATGCCGGCCATGCTGCTCGACTAGGAACTGCAGCACGGTGTCAGTTGCGGTGGCTTCATAAGCGTCGCCGAGATCGCGCCGGGTCTGCGCGAGGACGTGGAGCGGGAGTTCGAGCCCGACAGCATCGGGCAGCGACAGGGGGCCGACCGGCATTCCGGTCATCAGCCCGATGTTTTCGATAATCGCGGGCGCAACGCCTTCGAGCAGCATCTCGCTGGGTTCGTCGAGATAGCGGCTGATCGTGCGCGAGGTATAGAAACCGCGCGAGTCGCGTACGACGATCGGTGTCTTGCGGATGGCGGCGACGTAATCGAAGGCGGCGGCGAGCGCCTCGTCGGTGGTCTTCTCGCCGCGAATGATCTCCACCAGGTCCATCCGCTCGACGGGTGAGAAGAAGTGGAGGCCGATGAAGTTCCCCGGTCGGACCGAAGCGGCAGCAAGTCCGGTAATCGGCAGGGTCGACGTGTTGCTCGCCATGATCGCATCGGGCGCAAGCTGGACTTCGGCGAGCCGGGTCACCTCGGCCTTGACCTCCCGATCCTCGAACACCGCCTCAATGACGATGTCCGATCCCTTGACGGCGGCGTAGTCGGTGGTGGGCAGGATCAGCGCCAGGACCGCATCCGCCTTTTCCTGCGTCATGCTGCCCCGGGCAACCCGCTTGCCGAGCACCTTGGCCGTATAGGCCTTGCCCCGTTCGGCCGCATCCTGCGTGCGGTCGATCAGGACAGTTTCGATGCCGGAGAGGGCCTGAACGCAAGCGATCCCGGCGCCCATCAGGCCCGCTCCGAGCACGGTGGCCTTGCGGAAGGTCCGGACGGCTTGGCCGGCGGGGCGGTTGGCTCCGCTCTTGATCTCGCGCGGTGAGAGGAACAGCGTGCGGATCATCGACAGCGCTTGGGGCGAGCGGAGGGTCTTGATGAATTCGCGCATCTCGATGCGTATTCCCGCGTCGAAGGGCAGCTGAACCCCTTCGTAGACGGCCGACAGGATCGCTTCCTGAGCGGGGTAATTGCCATAATGCTGCCGGAGGGACATGGCCGCGGCCATGGCGAGCGCTTCGCTGTTGGCCTGAACGTAGGGGCCGCCACCTGGAAGCTTGAACTCGGGCTTGTCCCATGGCTGGACCGGATCGCCCGCCTCGAGCACCCAGGTCCGCGCCTGGGCCACAGCTTCGCCAGCCGGAACGACCTGGTCGACCCAGCCGATCTTGCGCGCTTCCTCGGCGGTTTTCGTGGCGCCCTGCAGCAGGATCGGCAGGGCGGCGCGAATTCCGACCAGCCGCGGCAGCCGCTGCGTTCCGCCGCCCCCGGGCAGCAGGCCGAGCCCGCCTTCGGGCAGCCCGAGGGTGACCTGGGGTGAATCTGCAGCGACCCGGTGGTGACAGGCCATGGCCAGTTCAGCGCCGCCACCCAGCGCAGACCCTTCGAGCGCGCAGGCCACCGGCTTGCCACAGGTCTCGAGATTGCGGAACAGGGCAGTGTCGCGCGTCATCCGGGCGTAGTCGGCGGCGAGGGTCTCGGCCTCTTTTCCAGCAGGCGGAGGACCTGCGATCAGCTTGATGTCTCCGAGATCGCCCCCGGCACAGAACATGCCCGGCTTGGCCGAGGCCAGCACCACGCCCTTGATCGCCTCGTCGGACCTAATCCGCTCGACCAGCTCCCCGAATTCAGCGATGGTTTCCGTGCTGAGCGTGTTTGCCCTGCTTCCGGCCATATCGAAGGTGATCAGCGCAACGCCATCACCATCCACATCGATTCGCCAATGCTTCATCATTTTCTACCTTGTTCCGTGATTTGAGGTCAGAGCCGCTGCACCAGCGCGGCCGTACCCATCCCGCCGCCGACACACAGCGCCACAACGCCGAATTCCTTGTCAGTCCTCTCCAGTTCGTCGAGCACGGTGCCGACCAGCATGGCCCCCGTGGCGCCGAGCGGATGGCCCATGGCAATTGCGCCGCCGTTCACGTTCATCTTGTCGTGCGGAATATTCAGCTTGCCCATCATGCGCAGGACGACGGCGGCGAAGGCCTCGTTGAGCTCGAACAGGTCGATGTCGGAGACGGTCAGGCCCTGGGCGCGTAGCAGCTTCTCGACGACCGGCGCCGGCCCCGAAAGCATGAGCGAGGGCTCGGAACCGATCGACGCCGCCCCGCGCAGGATCCCGCGGGGCTTGAGACCGGCGCGAGCTCCGGCTTCGGCCGAACCGATGAGGACGGCGGCGGCACCGTCGACGATGCCAGCGGAATTGCCGGCGTGGTGGACGTGGATGACCTTTTCGACCTGCGGATAGCGCTGGCGGGCGATGCCGTCGAACAGCATTTCGCCCATCTGCGCGAACGACGGCTTGAGGTTCGCCAGCGATTCGGCGGTGGTGTCGCCGCGGACGTGCTCGTCACGCTCGAGTGCGACCATGCCGAGCTGGTCCTTCACCGGCACGATCGAACGCTCGAAGCGGCCCTCGGCCCAAGCGGCCGCGGCCCGACGCTGGCTCTCGGCCGCATAGGCGTCGGCATCGGTGCGCGACAGCCCGTCGAGCGTCGCCAGCAGATCGGCGGCGATGCCCTGGGGCAGCGTGTAATTCTCGAAGAAGCATGCGGGATCGGTGGAGATCGCTCCGCCTTCGGCGCCCATCTGAACCCGGCTCATCGAGGCGACGCCCCCGCCAATGGCCATTTCCGCCTCGCCCGACAGGACCTTGGCGGCGGCCATGTTGCAGGCTTCCAAACCGGACCCGCAAAAGCGGTTGACCTGGACGCCGGCCACGCCAAGGTCGTAGCCGGCGCGCAGGACTGCGGTGCGGGTTATGACCCCGCCCTGCTCGCCCACTGCGTCGACGCAGCCGAACACGACATCGTCGACCTGCGCGGTGTCGAGGGCGTTGCGATCGCGCACCGCCTCCAGGATCTGTGCTGCGAGCGATACCGAGGTGATTTCATGAAGGCCGCCGTCTCGCTTGCCGCGGCCGCGCGGCGTTCGCACCGCATCATAGATAAATGCTTGTCGCATAATTTATTGGCTCCGATCTGATTTTGACCTATCATTCGTTCGAATATGATTTCAACCGTGTCGATGGCTCCTGTCAGAAGATCGTCGCTCAGCGATCGCAGGCATTGGTCAGGTCGGGCGCAGGCGAAAAGGGACGTTGAGGCGGCTGGACGCTGCGATAACCGGCGCATTCTGATGCCGCCCGAGATTTTTGCGCTGGTCGTGCCGAAGCAGATATCAGGAGACGGATGTGCTGACTGGTGAAAAGATCTTGCTGACAGGCGCCTCCGGTACGCTGGGGTCGATGATGGCGCGGGCCCTGGCTCCGCAAAACGAGGTATGGGGCCTCGCGCGCTACGCTGACCCGACGGCGGCCAAGGCCGCACGCGAGGCGGGGCTGGCGCCGGTCGCACTGGACTTGGAGCGGCCCGACTTCACGAGCCTTCCTGACGATTTTACCTATCTCCTGCACTTTGCCCACACGCGCCGCGGCGCGGATGAATTCCTGGAATCGGTGCAGATCAACGCGATTGGTCCAGGGCTGCTGATGCAGCATTGCCGAAAGGTGAAAGCGGCTCTCATTGTTTCGTCAACCGCCGTCTACACCCCGCCGAGCGACGTCTGGCATCCGCTTGGCGAGCGCGACCCCACCGGCGGCGCCTTCGCCCCATGGGCGCCGTCCAGCCCGGTTTCGAAGGTCAGCCTCGAGGCCACGGCGCGGCTCGCCGCCGAGGCGTTCGGGATTCCCACGCTGATCGCGCGCCTCAACGCCACCTACGGACCGGGCCGCGGCATGAAGGGCGGCGGAATGCCGGTAGCCGACCTCGAGGCGGTCGTGGAGGGACGGCCGATCCGCACTTTCGCCGATCCCTATCCCCATTCCCCAATCCATTTCGCGGACATGGTTGACCAGCTTGAGGCCCTGCTGGATGCGGCATCGGTCCCGGCGACGATCGTCAACTGGTGCGGCGACGAGGTCGTCACGCAGCGCCAGTGGTGCGAGCTCGCCGGATCGTTCAGCGGACGTTCCCCCGAGCTTATCGTCCATCCCATTCCGGGAGCGCCCTGCGGGAACGTCGGCGATCCGACGCGGCGCCGGGCGCTGACCGGCCCGTGCAAGCAGGAGTTCGCGGCTTCCTACCGGGCAATCTACGACGGGCTGGTGGCGCAGCACGGCTAGCGTACGAAGCGCTCGGTGTAGAAGGCGAAGCGCTCCTTGAGCTCGCCGAGAGGAATGCCGAGTTCGGCAAAATTGATCTTTCCGGTTGACTGCCGTTCCTCGCCCTGCGCCTGCCACCACGCGCGCATGTTCTGCTCGGCGTTTTCGGTGAAGGGTTCGCCGAGCCAGGCGTAAAGCTTGCGGATTTCACCAATGGGATCGGCCTGGAAGTCGGCGAAGGCGATGTCGAAGAAGCGGTGCTCATTGCCCGCGTCGCGAAAAGCGACGAGCCGCCTCAGGGCTGTTTCCCAGAACTCGACCATGTGCCGCGCCATGGCCGCAAGATCGCGCGTGTCGGAGAAGCCTTGCGACAGGGCGAGGACGAACGTCATGTTCGACGGGATGACCTTGGTCACGTCGCGGTGGGTCATCACGAAGCGCGCATCGGGATAGACCGCGTCGAGCGCCGGGAGGAACGGGGTGTGTGCGGGCGTGCGCAGGAACCAGCGGTTCGGCGGGCAGCGCCACTGCAGCAACTGCAACACGCGCTTATGAAAGCGGTAAGCCGGCTCCATGTCGCTATCGAGCAGCCACTGATTGTAGCTGCTCAGTCTACCGAAAGCCTCGAACTCCTTGGAGCGAAAGTCCATCGAGGTCAGGATCAGGCACTCGGTCGCGGCGTCGGCCGACATCGGGATCATAGCCCCCAGGCCAGGATCGGCGGCGAGGATTGCATCGAGGCCCGCCTGGGTTTCGGCAATTCGCGGATCGGTGTACTGGGTCGCCTCAACGGGCGGGGGGCAGGGTTGCCGCGCCTCCCAGGTGCGCAGCACGCGCCGGGCTGGGTCCTGCCCGAGGATAACGCCAAGGGCGGTAGAGCCGGTGCGGGGGAGGCCCAGTCCGAAGACCGGTTGCTCGATCTTTTGTTCGGCGATTTCGGGATGGCGCTTGTGCCAGTCCTCGATCTGGAGGCGGTTGACCAGCTTGTCGATGAGCATCGCGGCGATTTGTTGTTCGCCAAACTCGTTAAGTGCTGCATCGTCGTTGAAGGCGGCGAGGAGGCGGTCAAAGCCTTCGCGCCATGAAGATGCACCGAAGTCGTTGAGCCCGGTTTGTCGGGTGGCGGCCTCGATCAGGGAAGTTGGGAGCAGCATCCAAATACTCCCGGGTTACCGCAAAAGAAAGCTGCCGGGCGGTCCGTAAACCGCCCGGCAGGTCATGATCAGAACTTGAACTTCAGGTCGATGCCGTAGGTCCGCGGATCGCCGTAAGCCCGCACGTCGTAGCCCGACAGTCCGGTAACGTTGTTGCGATAGGCGACGAACAGCTCGTCGCCGATATTGCGCACCCACACGCCGGCGCTGAACTGGCTACCGCCGATGTTGTTGTAGTCGAGGCGGGCGTTGAACAGCGAGTAGCTCGGGATCGAGTCATTGACGCCCTGGGTTGCCGCACCGACACGGGGGCCGCGGTAGTACCAGTCGCCGCTGAGCACCAGTTCCTCGCCATCGTCGGCGAGCGGCAGGGTATAGGCAGCGTTGAGGCCGGCAGTATCCTTCGAGATATTGCCGAAGTCAGCGCCATTCAGGTTGGCGCTACCACCGATCACCGTGCAGCCAGGCGGCTGAACCAGCGCAAACTGGTCGAATTTTCCGAGCGTGCGGTTGTAGAACCCGCCAACCCGGAATTCCTTCGTCAAGTTTGCATCGAATTCGAACTCAAGGCCCTTGGGGCTGCCCTTGGCGGCGTTGACGACGTACGACGCCACCTGGCCGCAGTTCGCCAGCTCCTGGAACTGCATATTCTTGTACCAGCCGCGATACGCCGCGACGTTGGTGCGAACCACGGTGTCTCCGCCGAGGCGAAGGGTCGCCTTGGCGCCGATTTCGACGTCGGTCAGCTTCTCCGGCTCGTAGGTCTGCAGCGCTGCCGGCGCAACCGCCGCGACAAGGTTCAGACCGCCGGCTTTGTAGCTATGGCGGCTGGTGACATAGAGCAGCAGGTCCGGCGTTACCTGGTAATCGAGACCAAGGGTCCAGCTCCAGTTCTTGTAGCTCCGCTCATTGCGGACTTCTGGAACCGGTACGAAGACGCCCCCCCCGGTGTGTACCTGGACGTTCAGCACGCCCGTCCGGCTATCCCAGGTGTGGCGGAGGCCAGCAGTGAATTTCAGGCCTTCTAGGCCAGCGCCCGAAAAGTCGTATGTGCCCTGCGCAAAAAGCGCCTTCGAAGTATAGCGGTCAGTGGAATTGGTTCGTGTGGCCAGGCCGCCGAACAGGTACGCCTGCTGACGTGTGACGGTCTTCTCGCGCGAATAGAAGCCGCCGATGATCCACCTCAGCCCGCCGGTATCGCCAGTGAGCTGAAGTTCGTCGCTGAGCGAGTCCTGGTCCTTGTCTTGCGAGACGTCGACCAGCGGAGTGTTCGTGCTGGTCTGCGGCAGGCTGACGCGGGGCTTCTGGTTGTTGTAACCGAAGATGTTCTTGATGGTGACACCGCCGAAATCGTAGCTCGTGGTGTTGGTCACGATATAGACGTCATTGTTGTCAATTGCTTCGTGCGCCGAATAATCGATAGTGCGCGGGCCGATCGCCTGCTGCTTGTCGAATTCGGCCTGAACCGCATCGCGCAGCGCAGGGCCGCCAACGAAACCGACCAGTCCGGGGTTGTAAATGGTGAAAATCAGAGGATTCTGATGCTGGCGCCCATGGAAGTAGCTGAAGTAGGTTTCGTTCCGCAGCCGTTCCGTCGGAGTGGCGACGAGCGACGCGCGGAAGACCTCGTAATGCTTGTCGGCGCCGTCCGGACCGGAGAGATTGCGGACGAAGCCGTCCTGGCGAGTGATCTGGCCCGCGACGCGCAGCCCCAGCTTGTCCTCCACAACCGGCACGTTCACGCCGGCGCCGATCTGGTAATAGCTGTAGTTGCCCACGGTACCGTCAACGAAGCCCGATACGTCGGTGGTGCTGGCAATGCGCGGCGTGAAGATCACCGCACCGCCGGTGCTGTTCTTGCCGAACAGCGTTCCCTGCGGACCGCGAATGACCTGGACCGACTGCAAGTCGAACAGGCCGCCGGAAAAAGCGCGCGAGTTGACCGGCACGTCGCCAAGATAGGTGACCACGGTGTCGTCCGAACCCTGCGCCGGGGTCTGGCCACGCAGCTGGAAGACGGGAGCTGTCGAGCCGCCCAGCGGGTCGTTGGAGACCACCAGGCTGGGAGCCTTGTACTGCAGGTCGCGGGCACCGGTGATCCGTTGCTTTTCGAGTGCCTCGCCGCTGAGCACCGAAACGGCGACGGGGACCTTCTGCAGATTTTCGCTCGATCGCCGGGCTGTCACGATGATGTCGCCCAATTCGGTGCCGCTCGGAGCGCCGGACTGGGCAAGTGCCGGCTGACTGACCGCAAGCGCGCAGGCCGAAACCGAAACGCACAGCGCGAGTGCCTTGGAATTATCTTTCATAATACCTCCCCATTATCACTGAAGCCGCCTGCCGGGATGTCGGACGATCGAACGAACTCGATTTCGGCCGAAATCACCTATCAAGCGATCGACAGGAGTTGAGGGCCGGAGCTGCCGCTTGTCAATCCGGGCTGCGTGGAAATCAGATGGATGCAAAGCCTTGCTGCGCAAAATCCGAGACCTGATTTCTTCTGTCTAGCTGGATCCGAGGCCTCGTGCGGCGCCTGCATGCCGCACTAGGATATTGATTAATCGTTCAAATACCGAGTACGGACGAGGGGTTTTCCGGACGCGTGCGGTACTGCTGAACAAGGGAGTGTTGCAGCGAAGGCACGGTTGAACGCAAACGCCGCACGCCCGTGCCGGCTGTCCACAATTACATTCCTGATAGTTTTTTCGGTCAGTAAGCCGTGCCGAAAATCCGCTTTTCAATAGTGCAGGTTCGGCACGGTGGTGCCGCTCCCGGGCTGACTCAGTCGAACGTCACCATGATCTTGGCGCTGGAGGGCTTTCTGGCGATGGCCAGCGCTTCGTCGAAGTCCTTGAAGCGGAAAGTGCCCGTGACATAAGCGTCGAGCGTCGCTGTCGGGATGTTGGGCAAGTCGGCCAAGGCGTCTCGCAGCTCCTGCTGATAGGGACCTGCTGTCGTGATCTCCATTTCGCGCAGGATCAGGCGACGGAAATTCACCGGCACCGGATCGAAATAGATCGCGCCGATCACCAGGCGCGAGCGGAACTTGGCCATGTCGGTGATCTGGTCGATCACCCCGGGGCCGGCGGCCAGGTCGTAGAAGACATCCGTGCCCACGGTTGCCTGCCCGCTCACGGCTGGCCCCGGACCGTGGGTCTCGGTGAGCCGCACGGCCAGATCCTCCCGGCGCGGATTGATCGTGTGGTGAGCCCCCATCCGCCGGGCATGGGCGAGCCGCTCCTCGGCGATGTCGATCGCCACGATGTCGGTGATGCCGCGTCGGGACAGCCAGAGCACCGCGGCGAGGCCGATCGGACCACAGCCGAACACGGCCGCGCGGGTGTCCGGTCCCGGATTGCCGCGATTGATCGTGTGCAGGCCCACCGCCAAGGGCTCAACCAGCGCCGCGCGGCTGAGGCTCAACCCCTCGGGCACCGGTAGGAGATTCTGCCCGAGTTGCGCATCGCGGACCAGGACATGGCTGGCGAAGGCGCCGTCATGGATGCCGGCGCCGATCGTGCTGCCGTCGCTTGCCGTCGGGTTGATGAGCACGCGCATGCCGGGGGCGAGGGTGGTGACTTCGCTGCCGAAGCTCTCCACCACGCCCGTCGCCTCGTGACCCAGGGCCATGGGCTTGCCGTCCTCGCGCCGCGTGCCCCAGTTTACGAAGTGGAGGTCGCTCCCGCAGATGCCGCAGGCGGCGACCTTCACAAGTGCATCGCGCGGGCCGCACTGCGGCATTGGCACTTCGTCGATCGAGTAGTGGCCCGGCTGGTGAACGCGTACGGCTTTCATTGGCTTTCCTCCGGTGTCGCCAGCCCTCGCGACTGGTCGCTTGCAAACATGCTTGGCTCTTTGATTATATTCGGTCTATCGACCGATTGAATCGTAGGTGGAGGGCGACAGTGAAGCAATACCGGATGATCCAGTATGGCGCGGGCGCTACCGGCAAATTTGCGCTGCGGGCGATCCTGACCCATCCGTTGCTCCGGCTGGTCGGGCTCGGCGTCCATAGTGAGCGCAACGAAGGGCGCGACGCGGGATCGCTCTGCCGGATGCCGGACACCGGCGTCCTGGCCACGAGAGACGTCTCGGCACTTCTGGCGATGGATGCCGATTGCGTCTCGTTCATGCCGTGGGACCCCTATGCCAGCGACGTGATGTTGGAGGACACCCACTCCGGGCGGCTGTTCGTCCTGCTTTGCCGCTTCCTGGAAAGCGGCAAGAACGTCATCGCCTCTGCCCCCAATTCGCTGGTCTATGCGCCCTATCTGGGGTCAGCCACCGTCGAGCGGCTGGAGGCGGCGTGCCGAGCGGGGAATTCGAGTTTCGTCTACGTGGGCATTTCGCCCGGCTTCATTCCCGACCGGCTGGTGTTGGGGCTGACGCAGATTTCGACGCGCATCGATACCATCGCGGTGCGGGAGATCATGAACTACGCCAATTATGGCGACCGTGACACGATCATGGGCTTGTTCGGTTTCGGCGCCGATCCGAGCGTGTTCGATCCGGCGGCCGTCCTGGGCGCCTTCTCGCGTGGATTGGGGGGATCGGTTGCAATGGTCGCCGATGGCATAAAGGCCGGATTGGACGACATCAGGATGGAATTCGAATTCGGCCTTGCGGACCGTGACTTCGAGATCGCCACTGGGGCGATCCGCAGGGGCACGATCGCCGCCGAGCGGATTCGGGCGGTCGGGATCAAGGATGGGCTGCCGCGGATCGTCGCCGAGCATGTCACCCGAATTTCCGACGATGCCGCGCCGGATTGGCCGCAGTTCGGCGGCGAGGGCCAGGAAGGATACCAGATCGACATCCATGGCGCCCCGTCAATGAAGGTGGAGCTTGAACTCGGCGCCTTCGGCCGCAATCCAATGGCGGACGCCGGTTGGGCCGTGGCGGGCAATCTCACCAACACTGTGGCGAGTCTGTGCGAAGCGCCTCCCGGAATTCGCACTTTCATGGACTTGCCGCTGGCGGTCGGGGCCTATCGCATGTCGGACTGAGCGGCGTTGCGATCAGAGGATGGAACTGACGCAGCCACCGTCGACCCGCAGCGCCGCGCCAGTCGTCGCCGAGGCCTGCGGGGAAGAGACATAGACGACCATGTTCGCGACTTCCTCGGGCGAGGCAAGCAGGGGAATGAGCTGGGTCGGCAGATGGGCGGCGATTATCCGCCGCTGGGCCTCCTCCATCGAGATGTTCTGCACCTCGGCGACCTGCTCGACCATTTCAGCGATCTTCTCGGTCAGCGTGGTTCCGACGATGATCGAGTTGGAGGTGACGCCGGTACCGCGGGCACGCTGGGCGAGGCCTCGGGCAATCGCGAGAACAGCGGTCTTGGTGGTGCTGTAGTGCAGCCGCTCGCCCCGGGTGGCCACGCCTGATTCGCTGGAGATGAACACCAGTCGGCCCCAGTTCTTCTCGAGCATTCGCGGCATGTAATGACGCGCGAGGCGGATTCCGCTCATCACGTTGGTTTCGAAGAAGCGCAGCCATTCCTCGTCCGAAATGTCGAAGAAGTCGGCCTCGTCCCAGATCCCCAGGTTATTGATGAGGATGTCGGTCTCGGGAGCAAGCGATACGAAACGCTCGACCTCTTCGCGCCGGGCGAGGTCTGCGGTGATCGCCTGGACGCCGATATACGGAAACTGCCGCGAGAGTTCCTCGGCCATCCGGTCGGTGACGTCCGACCGGCGCCCATTGATCACGATATCGGCTCCCGCTTCAGCGAGTCCTCGGGCGATGGCGAGCCCGATGCCGCTGGTCGAGGCAGTGACTACGGCCTTGCGTCCGCTCAGATCGATTTTCATTTCGTGCGTTCCGGCGGGTGTTGGGAGCAATTGCCTACATATGTTCGAGCATGCGATCGACGATATCGCGCGCGCCCATCAGCAGCGCCCCGGCGTCGATCAGGTGCTCGCTTCCGGTGATCATCGAGGAATCGTCCGAAGCGAGGAACGATACCAGCTTGGCGACTTCCTTCGTGTCCATGATGGTGCGTAGCGGCAACAGGCTGGCCACCCAGTCCAGCGGGACGACTTCGGTTTGCGGAGTCCTCATCCAGCCGGGGTGGACCGAGTTGATCCGGATCTTCTCTGGCCCGAGCATGTGCGCCGCCGTCTTGGTAAGGCCGGTGATGGCGAACTTCGATCCCGTATAGGCAAGGCCTCCGGAAGAGTGCACGCCGGCAGTAGATGAGATGTTGACGATCGACCCGCCGCCGACCCGGCGCATCGCCGGGACCACGGCCTTCATGCCAAGGAAAGTGCCAAGGGCGTTGACGGAGAAGATCGATGTGAACAGTTCTTCGGTAACTTCGTCGAAGGGGACTTGCTCGATCAGCGCGGCATTGTTGACGAGAACGTCGACCGAGCCGAAGTCCGCCTCCGCCGCCGCGACGGCGCTTGCCCACTCTTCGGCCTTGGTTACGTCCATCCGCCGAAACACCGCCGCATCGCCGATCGTATCCGCCGTGCGTTGCCCGAGGTCTTCAAGGACATCGCACAGCATGACTCGCGCGCCTTCCCTGGCCAGATCGGCCGCGATGCTCGCACCAAGCCCCCGCGATGCTCCCGTAACGATTGCATTCTTGCCGCTCAGCCGCATCGGTTTCTCCCTTGTGATCGTTATCCTGCCGCCCTTTCCCTTCACGGGAAGGCGGTCCATTGCTCTGCACGATGACTGTTGTGATTTCTGTCGGACGTCAATTAGAAAATCTTGACACTCGAAGCAATCTGCCCTCTCCGCTGGAGGTCATGATGCCGGCATGCGGCGCAATAATCGGGAGTGGTGCTGGGTGATGTTCGACTATGTGATTGTTGGAGCCGGCTCGGCGGGATGCGTCTTGGCCAATCGTCTGTCCGAGGACCCCAGGATCAACGTTGCCCTCATCGAAGCGGGCCCGGCCGACAGGCACCCGGCGATCCACATGCCGCGCGGGTTCCCCAAGGTGTACCAGCAACCCGACTTGCTGTGGCGCTACAATGCCAAGGTAGGCGGCGGCAGCAATCGCGACGAACTGTGGATTCGCGGACGTACCTTGGGCGGTTCAAGCTCCGTCAATGGCATGGTCTACGTGCGCGGCCAGCCCCAGGATTACGACGGTTGGCGCGACATGGGCCTCACCGCGTGGGGCTGGCCCGAGATGCTGGCCGCGTTCAGGGCCATGGAGAACCACGAACTCGGCGCCGACGACATGCGCGGGGCCGGCGGGCCGCTCGACGTGTCGGCCTTTCCGGGCAAGAACCCCCTGGCAGAGGCCTTCATCGAGGCTGCTGGCGAGCTCGGATTGCAGCGGCGCGACGATCTCAACCGCGACGTTCATGAAGGCGCTGGCTATTATTTCCGGACGATCCACCGCGGTCGCCGCAACAGTTCCGCCAAGGCGTTCCTCGACCCAGCGCGAAAGCGCCGGAACCTCACCGTATTCACCGGCGTGACTATCGATCGCCTGACGTTCGACGGCAAGCGGGCGACCGCCGTTTCCGGGCGACGGGGGGGCGACGAGGTGCTTATCGAAGGGCGCGAGATCATCGTGAGCGCGGGCGTGCTGAATTCGCCGCTGTTGCTGCAGCGTTCGGGCATCGGCCCTGCACCGCTGCTGCAACGGCTGGGCATCCCGGTGGTGGCCGACCGACGCGAGGTGGGGCGCAACCTGCGTGACCATCGCGGCACGGCCAGCGTGCAGCTGCGGGTGAACGGCGACAGCCTCAACCGCGCCTTCTCGGGCCTGAACCTTGCCATCAACGTCATCCGGCAGCAGCTGTTCGGAACAGGGCCGCTGGCCGACGGCGCGTTCGAGGCCGGGGCATTCTTCCGGACGCGGCCCGACCTTGATCGTCCGGACGGCCAGTTGTTCATGGGGGCGTTCTCGGTTGACGGAAGCAAGTCTTTCACCGAAACCGTGCTCGAGCGCGAGCATGGCATGATGATCGGCGGCTACTTCATGCGGCCCTACAGCGCCGGTTCGATCGAACTCAGCTCGCTCGACCCGTTCAGCAAGCCGATCATCGAAGCCAACGTCCTCGGCGATGCGCGCGACCACGAGCCTTCGATCGCCGTGTTCAAATTTGCCCGACTGTTCGCCGGGACGAAGGCACTGCAGCGCTACGGCGCGGTCGAGACCGTACCGGACACCGATTTCGCCAACGACGAGGAGATCCTGGCCTATATCCGGCAAACCTCACAGCCCGGAATCCACGCGACGGGAACCTGCCGGATGGGCGTGGACGACGAAGCCGTGCTTGACGGACGGTTGCGGGTGAAGGGCATAGAGGGTCTGCGGGTGGTCGATTGCTCGGCGATGCCCACTCAAGTCTCGGGCAATACAAATGGACCGGCGATGGCTTTCGCCCATCACGCGGCCAACCTGGTCATCGCCGACCGCGCCGAGAGCCGATGATGGTTGGCTTCGGCACGATCCCGTTCACGAGGACCAATCGAATGACCGAAGCGCCGCAGCTGACAAACCCCGTAACGGCCGCGTCCCAATAGCAAGGCGCAAAAATATGACCCTCGATCCGCTGTTTGACTTCTCCGGTAAGGTGGCGCTTGTCACCGGCGGCTCGCGTGGGCTGGGTTACCGCATGGTGAGGGCCTTCGCCGAGCGCGGCGCGGACGTTATCATCGCCAGTCGCAAGCTCGCCAATTGCGAGAAGGTGGCGGAGGAATGCCGGAGCCTTGGCCGCAAGGCCATGCCATTCGGCATGCACGCCGGACGCTGGGTCGAGTGTGACGCTCTGGTGGAAGCCGCCTATGGCGAATTCGGGCGCGTCGACATCCTGGTCAACAATGCGGGGATGGGTCCGGCTTCGCCTAGCCACGAGGTGAGCGAGGGCCTGTTCGATGCCGTGCTCAACCTTAATTTCAAGGGACCATTCCGGCTGGCCAGCCAGATCGCGCAGCGCATGAGCGAGGGCGGGGGAGGGTGCATCATCAACGTCAGTTCGTCCGGCGCGCTGATGCCGCTGCCGGGCGTCGTCCCCTATAGTTCGGCCAAGGCGGCGCTCAATGCCATGACGGTTTCGCTGGCGGCCGAATATGCGCCGAACGTGCGCGTCAACACGATCAGCCCGGGGCCGTTTCTGACCGACATCGCCGAGGCCTGGGATCCTGAGCAGCGCGAGGTCCAGCCAAACGCGCTGGGCCGGGCCGGACGGCCCGAGGAGATCGTCACCGCCGCGCTCATGCTGGCGAGCCCGGCTTCCGGCTATACCACGGGCGCCCTGGTACGGGTTGACGGCGGACTTCGCTGAACAATGGAACGACACGTGATCGGGGAGAAGCAAAGGTGAGTTACCGCGCCGTCGTGGCCGATGAACTGGGACCAGTCGCCAACTACCGGTTGCGCCGGATGCCGCACCGCGCGCTGGTGCAAGGAGAGGTCCGCGTGGGCCTGCGCGCTGCCGGGATCAGCTATGTCGACGTGCTGACCGCGGCGGGCGACTATCAGGTCAAGCCGCCCGTTCCCTACGTTCCCGGCAGTGAGGCAGCCGGCGTAGTCACCGAGGTGGGCCCGGGCGTCGTGGACCTCGCCGTGGGCGACCGGGTGGTGTGCGGCGGTTGGCTTGGACTGTTCGCGGAGGAATGCGTGGCTCCGGCCAGTTCGGTCACGCCCATTCCAGGCGGCATGGATTTCGCCTCCGCCGCGGTTTTCCCGGCCAGCTTTTCAACGGCTTGGCATGCGCTGGTCGATCGCGCGCGGGTCCAGCCGGGCGAGACGGTCGTGGTGCTCGGTGCGGGCGGGGCGACGGGCCATGCTGCGATCCAGGTGGCGAGCTATCTCGGCGCGCGCGTGATCGGCTCCGCCTCGACCGAGGCCAAGCGCGCGCTGGCCAGCGCCGGCGGCGCAGACGCGACGGTCGATTCCCGTGCGGCCAACTGGCGCGAGGCGGTGGCGGACGCCAATGGCGGCAAGCCGGTCGACGTGGTGTTTGATCCGGTCGGCGGCGGCGCCACCGAACCGGCGTTCCGCTCGCTCGCCTGGAACGGCAGGCACCTGGTGATCGGCTTCCCCGGCGGAATCGCCAGCCTGAAGACCAACCTGCCGCTGCTCAAGGGAGCGAGTCTCATCGGGGTGAACATCCGGGAGTTTCTGAAATCCGAGCCGAAGAAAGCGGCCGCGAACAATACGCGGATCTTCCAATTGGCTGCCGAAGGCCGGCTGCGACCTGCAATTGCCAGGACCTATCCGATTGAGGACTTTGCCGCTGCGATGACCGAGGCGGCGAGAGGCGAGAGTGCCGGCCGCATCGTCATGACGATGGGGTGAACTGCGGGCAGGGCGCCGTGAAATGGCTCACTGGGTTCCCCGCCAGCTCAGGTCATCAACTTCTTCCAGATCGTCGCGCACCCGTTGATGCGTGAACTCAACCGAGCGCGGGCGCTTGTTCGGCGCCAACCGGGAGAGACCGGGCGCCAGGAATTCGAGGGCACTGGCCGGATCAGGGACGTCGGTGTCCTGCGCCAGTTCGACGATCGCATGAATCCGGTTTGTCCAATCCCCCAGGCTTGCGAGATGGATGTGGAAGTCATGGCAAATTGGGGCAAGCTCCCCGGTCCTTGAGGTGCCGCAGTTCCGCAGGCGTCATTGCGGCGGCTCGCGGCCCGCCTGCGCTGCTTTGAGCGCCTCCGGCCCAAAGGCCGTCTCGACGACGTTGCTCAGATCCGGTTGGCACACGAGTTCCATTCCTCCATCGACCGCGAAACTCTGCCCGGTGACGAACGAGCTTTCCGGCCCCATGAGGAAGCGGATGCCCGCTGCCACTTCATGCGATTCCCCCGGGCGACCGAACGGAATACAAGCGAGAAACCGCCGCATGATCTCGTCGTCGCCGAAATACGCCTGCTCGGTGGCTTCCGACCGGGTCAGTCCCGGGCGGATGACGTTCACCCTGATTTTGGCCGGGGCAAGTTCCAGGGCGGCCGCCCGAGTGAAATGCTCCAGTCCGGCCTTGCCGGCGGCGTAGGAGGCCAGGTATTTCATCGGCATGGCCGCCGCGACCGACGAGACGCAGACGATCGCGCCGCCGTCGTGCATAAGCGGTGCGCCATATCGGATCGCAAGGAACGCGCTCACCACATTGCGATCGAAATCGTCGCGCATGGTCGTCACGTCGTGCATCAACAATGGCCGAAAATGAGCCGTGCCGATCGTCGCCGCGATCATGTCGAGCCGGCCCTGCATGTCGTACGCGCGCTTCAGTCCGGCACGCACGGCGGATTCGTCGAGCGCATCGCCAACCACTGTCACCACCTGCGCGTCGGGGTGTTCGGCAATCAGCCGGTCGCGCGCCTGTTCCAGAGCATCTGCGCGGCGTCCCATGATGGCAACCGCGGCACCATCGCCGACGCACAATCGCGCAGCGTTGAAACCCATCCCCATGCTGCCACCGGTGATGAACGCGGTCATGCCTGAAAGTGAGCCGGCCGCCATGGCAAATCTCTCCATCGGTTTTTGTTCTCGCCACTCCATCAGCCATTGCCCGACGATGGAAGGGCTAGCTGTTCGGTCCCGGCAATCGCTGGTGCAGGTGAAGGTTGAAGCAACCTGGCTCGATTGTCCAGCATTTGCAGATGTATGCGTAGGGGGTGAGGCTGCGCGGGGTCTTCAGTCGGCGGCCGTAGTTGTAAGCGTTGATGAAGTCATGGAGGTGAGCGGTCAGCTGCCTCAAATTGTTGGTGGCATCTGGATGATCGCAAACGCGGCGATCCCATTTGGCTTCCACTGTCCTCGCAAGCGGTAGCGCTTCTAAAAGCGCGGATGCCTACACGACCTTTGTGGCAGGCGTATAAGACCCATAGCTCTGGCAGATAAGTGATTAATTTTATTTGGGAAAAGTGGTGGACGCGCTAGGACTCGAACCTAGGACTCGCTGATTAAGAGCGGGTTGCAGGGAAGCTGGAGCAGCTTCCGTACTGACAGGCTCCCGTCATCGTTGCGATGGAAGCCTGCACAACAATATGGGTCTGGGCGTCATGCCGGTGAACTATGAAACGTCGGCTTGCTTCCGGCGATCACCCGACGAAAGGACTGTCCGGGCTGACAAGCTGCGCGCAGTGCAGGCGCGGAAGGCTCCACCAAGTCCTACCCGCGCCTGCCCTGCGGGCTGCGGAGCGGCAGCTGTGCATGCCGGCTCCGCGCCTGATCAGTTCGCCCCGAATGGGACGCGCAAGGTCACGCCGTAGGTGGTCGGCGGAGCATAGATCGAGGTGACCCCCAAAATGCCCAGATTGAGGGTATAAGCGCGATAGGCCTTGTTGAAGACGTTGCGACCCCATGCCGTGATCGACGCACCGGTGCGTTCATGCTTGTAGGTCAGCGAGGCGTTGGTGACGTTATAGGCCTTCTGCAATGAGCCGAGGCCGTTGGTCACTTCGAGGAACTGGTCATCGTACCATACGCCATCAACCTGAGCTGCGAGATTGCCGCCGGCAACGTCCATGTTGTAGCGCAGCAGATAGTTGAAGCTGAAGCGCGGCGCATTGGGCAACTCGGCCTTGGTGATGTTTGCCTGCGGGAAATCACAGCGGAAGACCCCGCCGATGTTCGTGCAGTATTGCGTATCGGGCGCGCCTGGAAAGAATTCGGGGCCGAACTGAGTGCCGGTAGCCGGGATGCTATCGACCTCAGAGGTTTCCCAGGTGGCGCCGAACACGGTGTCGAAACGCGAGGAGGGCGACCAGAACGCTTCGAGTTCGGCACCGGTGGCGTGGGCATCGCTGTTGTAGACATGCGGCACGCCGCCCGCGAGCGAGAAGGCCTGATAGTCATCGTAAATATAGTGAAAGACGGTGCCATTCAGGCGCAGCGAGCGATCGAACAGCGAGGTCTTGAAGCCGGCTTCGAGGCTGTTGAGCGTTTCGGGCCGGTGGCGGAAGTCCTGTGGCGCAATGTTCGACGAAAGCGACCAGTTGCCACCCTTGATACCGCGGTTCCACGAAGCGAA
>Ga0065707_10000435_pt1 | contig 91033 bp, 84 predicted proteins | sample SwiRhicommuniRL3_FD_59094 | JGI IMG/M metagenome (GOLD analysis project Ga0065707, IMG submission 59094) | Switchgrass rhizosphere bacterial communities from Rose Lake, Michigan, USA - RL3 v2 (version 2) | ecosystem: Host-associated > Plants > Roots > Rhizosphere > Soil | place: East Lansing...
AAGCAAAAGCGCAAGAAGACGAATCTCTTCTGCGCTCAGCCATTTGCGAGATTTCCTTATGTCTTTAAAAGCCATTCGTTATTCAATGACGAATCGAAAGATTGGGCGTGTTGGCGTATGTCGCGCGACTTCCTTGAACCCGGCTTGCTGGAATGCAGAAGCAGTCCCTGTGTAAATGAAAGGCGCTGGCAGATCTTTTTGAGCATCTACTGGATAACCCTCCACGATCCGCCCGCCCTGCTGCCTGACGTGTTCGACTGCGGCTTTCAACAACTCGACCGTGATCCCCATGCGCCGGGATTTCTTCGCCACGAAGAAGCACGTTACAGACCAGACCGCTTGATCGTCTACAGGTTTGAGCGCACGCGAATGCGCCAGTTTTGGATAGGCGTCGCGCGGCTCGACCGCAATCCAGCCAACGACGTCACCATGTAAATAAGCCAGCAAGCCAGTGACCACGCCCGAATCCACAATTGATTTGTGCATTTGCCGCGTTTCATAGCCTCTGGCTTCCTCATAAGCTTTGCCTCGCAATTTCCAGAACATACACCAGCAGCCTGCACAAGCACCATTCGGACCAAAGAGTTCTTCGAAGTCAGTCCATAAATTACGTTTGAGGGGTCGGAAAGAAAGTTCAGTGGTCATATTAGGGCACAATGATGTTCAAAAATTTCGGAAGAATTTCGTATTCAAAAGCCTGCATCCAATCCGGGAACAATTCCCCATCGGTGTGTGCGGGAGAAGGCTTGTCGAGATGCACCGAAATACGCGTAGCGTGGACTTCCTGCATGCCATCCATTTCAACATAGCTTCCTTTGTCTTCATTGAAGGCGCGGGGCAAAGCTTGGAACAGGCCCAGGCGTGTGCCACGATAACCAAAGGCGAGGGTCAACTTCCCATCAAAGAGATCGGCGTGAGGCGTCATAAAAAAACCTCCGGTCCGCCGCCCATTGCCAATCGAGATCAGCGAAACCTTTCCGTTGAATTCTCCGTCATCCCATTTGATATTTGCCTGCCATTCAGGTTTATCCAGTATGGCTTGAACTGCGGCAACAAGGTAGCGCGCTATTCCTTTGATCCAATGGATCTTTTCATGCTTAATGGTGACATAGGGTTCCAGACCCGCCGCTGAATTATTGACGAAATAATGATCATTTAGTTTTCCTAGGTCCATCGCCCGTGTTTTTCCGGCTGCAATGACTTTTGCTGCTTCCTTCAAATCCGTTGGCAAGCCAAGCGCGAAAACGAGGTCGTTGGCCGAACCGGTGGGCATAATTCCCAATGGAACCAATTCTCCTTTTGCGGATTCCGCAGCGCGCATCAACCCGTTCGCCGCGTCACCAATGGAGCCATCTCCGCCTGCGACAATGATCGGTGAACACTTTTCATAAATAGCCTGTTCGGCAAGTTCAACGATCTGTCCTTTTTTTTGCGAGATGACCAAATCAAATTCCACACCCGCGGCTATAAGAGCAGACTCAGCTTCGGGCCAGCGCTTCTGGGAGTTCCAGCGATTTGAATAGGGGTTCAAGATTACTTTGGCTGTCATCGACCCTCCACCAAGCGGGCTCCGTCAATTTTACCCCGTAGATTCCACTCCTTGAGTTGCGAAAGCAAAACTGCAACGAAGATAAGAACACAGCCAAAAATTTGAACTGCAGCTAACCGCTCATCCAGAACCAGCCAGCCCGATAACACAGCAAATACAGATTCGAGACTTAAGATCAATGCGGCATCCGCGGGTGGAGTATGTCTCTGGGCCCAGATCTGCAACGTGTAGCATAACCCAAGGGATAAGAACGACGTGTACACAATCGCACCGAACAACGGAAAATTCGATGGCATGGATCTTTCCACAAAGATGCCGACTCCTATGTTTAGAATACCACACACGATCAGTTGTCCCACTGAAAAAGATATGGCTTCAAATTTCGAAGCATATTTTCCCAGGATCACCACATGAAGCGTCCAGAATAGCGCGCTCACAAGTTCAAGCACGTCTCGTAGGCGAACCGTGTACCTGCCACCCGTTGAAAGCAAGAACGACCCTACCCCGGCTAGCAGCACTGCAATGATGGAAATCCAGTGCGCTTTCTCGCGCCAAATCATAAACAAGACGATTGGCACTAAAACCACATACAAGCTGGTAATAAAGCCTGCATTTCCCGCGGTAGTGTATACAACTCCCAATTGTTGTAGCGCGATGCCGAGGATCAATATGAATCCCGCAATGAGCATCCATTGATATTGTTCACGAGAAAATGGGTAGGTCGGGCTTGATACCTGATTTGCTCTCATCGCAAAGGGAAACACTACTACCGCAGCCAGCAAATAACGTACGCCATTGAATAAATAAACACTTCCCATCTGACCGGCAACGCGTTGTGCAACAAATGCGGAACCCCAGAAGATTGAAACGATGAGTAAAGTCAGGTCTGCTTTGATGCGCATAAAAGATATATTATTTTGGGTAATAAAATTGATGACTTACCCGTCCATTCATCAGGAATTTGCCCAATCATAGCATAGGATTGAGATGGATTATTTCAAGAGGCATGGGTATGATTAATGAAGAATGTTTCAAGCCAGTTCACCGCAACAACGCATGCACAGAATCGTTTAATTAGATTAAGAATCATGCAGGCGGAAGAACATAAATCAAGATCACAGATTGCCTTTATGATCAATTAGGACTTAAGACATAAACCTCTCTCATTCCACATTAATTTCATCATAATCAAAAGAGGTATACTATTCAAATTATAGGTGATAAATGAATAATCCTTTTGAATCAACTGGCAGAGTAAAACAATCCCTGAATACACAAAAATACATCGCATCCGACGAGATTGCTACCATTGTCTTTCTCGCGCAAAAGCTGGGAAAACCGCTCCTGACGGAAGGTCCCGCAGGCGTTGGTAAAACCGAACTTGCCAAAGCGATTGCTGGTGCAACCGGACGCGAATTGATCCGCTTGCAATGCTATGAAGGCTTGGACGAATCAAAGGCATTGTATGAGTGGGAATATTCAAAGCAATTGCTGTACACGCAATTGCTGCGTGACAAATTAAATGATACGCTTGGAACAGCGGGGTCACTGGCTGAAGCGGCAGATCGCCTGGCGAACGAAGAAGATGTTTTCTTCTCCAGCCGCTTCCTGCTGCAAAGACCGCTCTTGAAGGCCATTCTGTGCGATCAACCCACCGTTCTATTAATCGATGAAATCGACCGCGCCGATGCGGAATTCGAGGCTTTTTTGCTCGAGGTCTTGAGTGACTTTCAAGTGTCTGTGCCTGAATTGGGAACATTGACCGCAAAACATAGACCATTCGTTGTGCTCACCTCCAATAACACCCGTGAATTATCCGAAGCGCTGAAGCGGCGTTGCCTATATCTCTTCATTGATTACCCAACCCTTCAGGAAGAACTCGCGGTAGTACGTTTGAAAGTTCCTGATTTGAGTCCAAAGCTTGCACAACAAGCTGTGGAATTCGTCCAGAAGCTCCGCACTGCCGATATGCGGAAATCCCCTTCCATCAGCGAGACATTGGATTGGGCAAACGCGCTTGTCGCGCTCAACGCCAAAAACCTGGATAAGCAGACCCTGGAAGACACGCTATCGGTCCTCGTCAAGCATGAAGCGGACTTGCAAAAAGCCAAGCGACAATTCATCGCTCCTCCACCGGGCCGAGGCAAGCCAGATGAGTACGGAAGGTTCTCTGGAAATTAGCTGCTGTTGATGGTCGAGTAGGCGGTGCGCGATGCGTCCCGCGATATCGAGACCATATAGTACAAGTAAACATAAAATAGTGGTCTCGATATGCCCTTCGGCGATTAATCAGGGCTACTCGACCACCAATAAGGAATTTATTTTATGGAATCTCGCATTTTACAGTTAATTGCTGCGTTGCGTGCGAGCGGCGTGCGTGTGTCACTGGCTGAAAGCGCGGAAGCCTTCTCGGCCGTGGATCTGATGGGAATCCAACACCGTGACCATTTCCGTCTTTCGCTGCGGGCTACATTGATCAAAGACGTTCGTGACCTTCCCGTTTTCGATAAACTATTCCCTCTGTTCTTTGGGAATGGTGAACCGCCAGCCATGGGCGGTAACCCAATGGACGATATGACTCCCGAAGAAGCGCAAATGCTTGCCGAAGCCTTGCGGCAATTCGCGCAGAGTCTGCGTCAACGGATACAGCGTCTGATGAACGGTGAGCAGCTCTCCAAAGAGGAACTGGAACAATTGGGCCAAATGGTGGGATTGAATCAAATGGATGATCTCCGTTATCAGGAATGGATGGCCCAGCGCATGATGCGGGCTCTGGCATTCCCGGAGGTCCGTGAAGCGCTGCGCGAATTAATGGAACAACTCCAGCAAATGGGCATGAGCAAGGAACGCCTCGAAGAAATGCGCGAGATGATCCAGCAGAACATGCAGGGCCTCGAGCAGCAGATCAAACAGTTCGCAGGGGAACGCATCGCTGAGAATCTGAGCGAGCAGCCCCCTTCTGAAACCATGGATAATTTGATGAACCGTCCCTTCCAGGCGCTTTCGGATGATGAGAAGAAAGTTCTGCAGCGCGAAGTGAAACGACTGGCGGCCGCGCTCAAAACCCGTATCGCCCTGCGCCAAAAGCGCGCCAAGAGCGGACAGCTGGATCCAAAGTCAACGATCCGAACCAATCTCAAATACCAAGGCGTGCCGATGGTAATCAAATATCGCGATCGAATTCGTAAACCAAAAATCGTGGTCATTTGCGATATCAGCACATCCATGCGGTTTTGTTCTGAGTTGATGTTGAGCTTTCTTTTTGCTTTGCAGGGACAGGTGCGCAAGACGCACGCCTTTGCATTCATTAATCACCTCGAATATATTTCGGAGGACTTCAACGGCTCCGACGCCGATCAAGCGATTGCCTCCGTTTTGTGGCGTATGCCGAGCGGACATTACAACACCGATCTCGGCTGGTCACTCAACGATTTCAATAACGAATATCTGGATACACTCAACGGCCAGACGACTCTCATCATTGTGGGAGATGGACGCAACAACTATAATGATCCACGGGTCGACATTTTCTCTTTGATGGCGCGCCGGGCGGCGCGGACTATTTGGTTGAATCCTGAACCACCAATGATGTGGCATGGCGACAGCGACATGACGAAGTATGCGCCCCTCTGCAATAACGTCCTGAAGGTTGGAAATTTGCGAGAACTCGTCAGCGCGGTAGATCAACTGCTTTCCACTTAAAGTCTTATTTGCACATCTGAGAATATGATGCGCTATTTGGTAATTTTTTGCTCGTAGCGATATTTACTGCGTGCAATCCGATTTACGCGTCTACATCTGTATTGGCACCCATGTCCACGCCGTCTCCAGTGCTGCTCAAACTTAGCGTGTGGCATCACGTGATCTTTCACGAACAAGTTGGGGAAGCTGTTTTAGTAAATGGCGGCAACGCACCGAGCATAGTCCTGTCAGATACCTGGGAGTGGGTTTGTGCTGCAGGTTGTAAATAAACTGCAAAGTCGTTGGGTTTATAATGATATGGACAGCATCTCCAGTGTTGTATTATTCAAGAACTCAACTCATCAGAATAAGGCGGAAAGTATTATGGCAAAGATCATGGTTGTAGAGGATGATGAACAGGCCTCAACGTTCATTGCCGAAGTTCTGGCATTGGATGGTCACGAAGCGATTGTCGTGAACGACAGTTCGAAAGCTTTGAGTATCGCTGGCTCGACCGTCCCTGAAGCCTTTCTCCTCGATCTGATGATGCCCGCTCCTGACGGCTTTAAGTTGTGCAGGATGTTGCGTGCCGAGCCAAAATTCAAGCATACGCCGATTATGATCGTTACTGCCCTCGATGACACGGATAGCAAAATTGTTGCGATTGGCGCCGGCGCAAATGACTATCTCGTCAAACCTTTCCCGGTTGAAGACCTGCTCGCCAAAGTGAAAGAGCTGCTTGAAGAATGAGTTTGGCTTAGCATGGATCGTCGTGTTGTTGTGATTGGTGCGGGCCAGCGGGACTCGCAGTAGGAGCCTGTCTCAAGCAAGAGAATATTCCATGCGTAATTTTGGAACAGAATGACAAAGTGGGATCCGCATGGCATCATCACTACGACCGGCTGCATTTACATAATGATAAAAGAAATTCTGAATTGCCTTTCCTCCCCTATCCAAAGGCTTACCCAAGATACCCTTCACGCGCCCAATTAATTGAATACCTGGAATCCTACGCACAAAAATTCCAACTGGACATCAGGTTTCGTCAAGAGGTAATTTCAGCACGCTACGAAAACGATCAATGGGAGGTTTTAACACAAGCCAGTTTTTATCATGCAACAAATCTTGTGATAGCGGCTGGCTGTAAGCAGGAACCTATCTTTCCCAGTTGGCCGGGACAGGATTCGTTCAAAGGCACAATTATCCATAGTTCCTAATATAAAAATGGTGAGCCCTTTAAAGGAAAGAAAGTCTTAGTAGCAGGATTTGGAAACTCTGGTGGTGAGATTGCCATTGAGTTACGGGAACCTGGAGCACAGGTCAGTCTGGCAGTCCGAAATGCCGTGAATGTGATCCCACGTGAATTGTTCGGGATTCCCGTTCTGTCCATTGGGGTCCTGTTGAGCAAATTGTCGCCTCGCGTTGTGGATGCAATCAACGCGCCCAGCTTGCGCATGGCAATTGGCGACATCACAAAGTATGGACTTCGTAAACTATCTTATGGACCGCTCACTCACAATGAACGTGATGGACACATTCCACTGATCGATATTGGCACGATTGATTTGATCAAGAACGGTCAGGTTACCGTCTATGAAGGAATTAAGGAATTCACCAAAGACGGCATCCTTTTCAACCATGGGAAACAAACGCAGTTCGATGCGGTCATTCTTGCTACGGGATATCATCCGAAGGTCAATGCGTTCCTGACTGGCAGATCCGCCGTAGTCTACAACGAAGACCGAATGCCCTTCGCCAGTGGACAGGAAACAAAAATACTCGCTTTGTATTTCTGTGGATATTATGTTGCGCGAAATCAGGATTGAGGCGAGGAGAATCAGCGCTAGCATTCCCGGGAAGAAAATGTAATGATTTATGCGGACCGCTCTTTAGTTCGTTTTTATATTCAAAAATAATTTTCTATAAATGAAAGCATAACGATTGACGACATAAAGACCTGCGAGGTCTTTTTGATTCCCCTTGACCTCCTCTCGAATGCAGATATAATCCCTTGTGACTATTTTTACTAATTTAGTCACAGAAAGGCAAACTATGCCCAAGGCATTTTCGGCACATGAAAAGGAAACGATCCGTGTCCAGATCCGCACGAAGGGCAAAAAGCTCTTCGAAAAACAAGGACTCAAAAAAACCAGCGTGGATGAACTGACCGAGGCCGTTGGAATTTCCAAAGGTGCTTTTTATCTCTTTTATGATTCCAAGGAGGAGCTATTCCTTGAAATCCTAGAAGAACTTGAAATTGATTTCCGCGCGCGCATATTTAACTTTTCGATCAGCCTGCAGGAAGACGCGCGCAAGCTTCTCGGCAAATTGCTAAAGAGCGCCCTGCTGACCTGGGATCAATATCCCCTGCTAAAGAATTTTGGCACAAGAGAGTACGAATATCTAGCCCGCAAGCTTCCTACGGAACGGATTCAGGCGCATATCAAGCAGGACAACGCGTTTGTAAATGATTTCATCAAAGGAATAAAGCGCGAAGGGATCGAAGTCAAAGCTTCTCCGCGCGTCATTTCTAACTTAATGAAGAGCTTGTTTTTTGTCAGCCTGCATCGGGATGACTTGGATATGAATGCCTATGCGGAATCAATGGAAATTCTGGCAGACATGGTCGCTCGCTATATTATAGAAGGTGCATAATGGAATTCGCAATCGAAACAAATCAACTTACCAAACGCTTTGGCGATGTGCTCGCCGTTGACTCGGTGAATTTGCGAGTAAAGCCAGGTGAAATTTATGGCTTTCTCGGTCTCAACGGCGCGGGCAAAACCACAACGATCCGCGCGCTATTAGGGATGATCCGCCCAAGCGCCGGAAATGTCAAAGTGCTTGGACAATCGGTAGGTCTGTATGGACGCGGGCCATGGGCGCGTGTAGGTCATCTTGTAGAAACCCCCTCGTCCTATCCTGAACTGAGCGTGCGTGAAAATCTGGAAATTGCGCGGCGGCTCCATGGAGTCCCAGATCTCGAGGCAACTTCGCGCATCATCGAAAAACTTGCTCTCACATCTTATGCAGACCGAAAAGCCGGAACACTTTCGCTGGGCAATCTCCAACGGCTTGGGCTGGCGCGCGCCTTGTTACATGAACCGGAGCTTTTGCTGCTTGACGAACCTGCCAATGGACTCGATCCGGCCGGGGTCGTCGAAATCCGGGAGTTGCTGACGTCGCTGGCACATGAAAAGGGAGTGACCATCTTTATGTCGAGTCACATCCTGACAGAAGTAGACCGGCTCGCGACGCGGATTAGTATTATTCATCAGGGACGACTGATCGAAGAATTGGATACAGACGCACTCGAAAAGCTACGCTCAAAACGACTCGGAGTCAAAGTACGGGATCTTGAAGCTGCACAGATCTATCTGCGCAGCGCGGGCTACAAATTTGCTTTGAATGATGAAACGATCCTGATTGAAGATACTCAGGCGATTGAACGTCCAGATGATATTGCACAGTTGATGGTTAATGCAGGTATCCCTCCTATGAGACTTGTCATAGAGCAGCAAAATCTCGAAGAGCACTTCCTGCAATTGACAGGAGATACAAAGTGAACGGATTTTTGCCTTCGCTTTGGAGTGAAACGCTTAAAATGCGTCGCTCCAAGGTTCCACTTCTTACTGCACTTGGGTTTTCGATTGCGCCATTAGTGGGTGGCTTATTCATGGTCATCCTGAAAGATCCCGAAGCCGCGCGTTCGATGGGCCTGATCAGTACCAAAGCTCAGCTTGTGGGAGGCACAGCAGATTGGAAAACATTCTTTGGTTTCATTGCCCAAGCCGCTGCGATCGGTGGAGCGCTGGTATTCGCAATTGTCACGGCCTGGGTGTTTGGACGCGAATTCTCGGATCACACGGCCAAAGACCTGCTTGCCCTGCCAACTTCGCGTGAAGCAATTATCGGTGCCAAATTTACCGTCATTGCAATATGGACTACTCTTTTGAGTCTGTTCATCTTTTTGCTGGGGCTTGTTGTGGGTACGCTGGTTGACATTCCTGGTTGGTCAACCGATCTGCTACGTTCCGCGTTTGGGGATGTGTTCGGCTCGGCTGCACTGACCATCGCACTGCTGCCGTTTGTGGCACTTCTGGCCAGTGTGGGACGTGGCTACCTGCCCTCCTTCGGCTGGACACTTCTCAGCGTGTTTCTTGCCCAGATTGCAGCGGCGATGGGTTGGGGCGATTGGTTCCCCTGGTCGGTCCCGGCCCTGTTCAGTGGTGCTGCAGGTCCGCGTGCGGATCTGCTTGGAACGCACAGCTATATCATCGTCATTTTATCGAGCCTCATTGGTATTGTTGCGACATTTTGGTGGTGGCGTAGCGCAGACCAGACAAGGTAAACATGTATATCATCATCTGGGAATACGAGGTAAAAGCAGATCACAGCGCTGAATTTGAAAAAATCTATGGAGAAAATGGCACATGGGTCGAGTTATTTAGAAATGGTAGCGGTTACCTTGGAACAGAATTACTTCTTGATTCAAGACAACTTCCTCGCTACCTGACAATAGATCGGTGGGCTTCGGCGGTTGATCACGAGGTATTCCTTTCCGATTGGAGGAAAGAATATGAAAAGCTTGATGCACAATGTGAGGGGTTGACTGATCAGGAAACTCTAGTAGGCAAGTGGGAGACAATTCTGCACGAGACACGGTAAACTTCAGTTATGTCCCCACTTGCTGAAGTTGCCGCCTTATTCCTCAAATTAGGCTTTACTGCCTTTGGGGGACCCGCCGCACATATCGGCATTATGCACAATGAAGTGGTCATCAAGAGAGAATGGCTGACCGACGAACAATTTCTTGACTTGCTTGGCGCGACAAACTTAATCCCCGGTCCCAATTCAACTGAAATGGCAATCCATATCGGCTATCTACGCGCCGGCTGGCTGGGATTAATTGTTGGCGGATTGGGTTTCATATTGCCGGCAACCTTCATTGTTCTTACGCTGTCCTGGCTTTATGTTAAGTTTGGAACGACTCCACAAGTTGGATGGTTGCTGTACGGCATCAAGCCCGTCGTTGTTGCCATCATCACACAAGCGCTATGGACTCTTGGAAGCAAGGCCCTCAAAAATAAGACGTTGATCTTTATGGGCATCATTGTTTTTGCTCTGTATTTCCTTGGAGTCAATGAAATCCTTCTGCTCTTCGCAGGTGGCTTGGTCATCATGTTCATTTCGAATGCTCAGCGCCTCAGAAATGTGAACGCTGCTGCCTTGCTACCCCTTAGTATGATGGCGCTTTGGCAAGGCGCAATTCCGTTCAGTCTTCCAGTCTTGTTCCTGATGTTTCTAAAAATCGGTTCAGTCCTCTATGGGAGTGGCTATGTTCTGCTTGCTTTTCTGCGTGCGGATTTTGTTCTTCGCTTGGGCTGGCTGACCGATCAACAACTTCTTGACGCGGTCGCCATTGGGCAGATCACGCCGGGTCCGCTCTTCACCGCCGCGACCTTCATTGGATATTTGCTCGGCGGGACAACGGGGGCACTACTCGCGACCCTCGGGATTTTCCTTCCCTCGTTTATTTTTGTTGCCATATCGAATCCGCTTATTCCAAAGATTCGCCACTCCACCTGGGCGAGTAGTCTCCTGGATGGAGTCAACGCTTCTGCTCTGGGACTGATGGCGGCGGTGACCCTCCAATTGGCAGCCTCCTCATTGACAGACTTCTACACGGTCATCATTGTGATTATCTCATTGACGCTACTTTTGCGTTATAAAATCAACTCTACCTGGCTCATCGCGGGCGGAGCAATTGCTGGTTTTGTCTTTTCATACTTCTTCTAAATTAAGGAGAATGCTTGCATGAACAATCCTGTAGTCACGCAACAGCATGGAAATATTCTGGAAATTTCGCTCAACAGACCCGAAGCTTACAACGCCTTGAACCTCGACTTGATGAAAATGCTAGGAGGAGTACTTTCCTCCGCAGCAGCGGATCAAGGGATAAAAGGAATATTTATCACCGGAAAAGGAAAAGCATTCTGTTCAGGCGGCGACCTAAAATGGATCAGCCAGCAAACCGAAGACGCTGGGTCTGTGTTATACAAACTTGCACCGGAATTTCATTTGTCAATCACTGAAATTCGTCGGATGGAAAAGCCTGTGGTTGCTGCCATCAATGGCATCGCAGCCGGTGGAGGTTTTTCGCTCGCCTTAGCTTGTGACTTCCGTGTGATGGCACAGTCCGCGACCCTTCGACAAGCTTATACATCCAGCGGTCTCAGCATCGATGGTGGTGGATCATTCGCATTGCCGCGTCTCGTCGGCTTGGCGCGTGCGATGGAGATCATGGCATTTGATAACCCGGTTTCATCCAATCAGGCCCTTGAATGGGGAGTTGTCACAAAAGTTGTTGCCGACGAGGAAGTGATTCCAGAAGCGCTCGCAATGCTTAATCGCCTGACAAAAACGGCACTTCACTCCTTTGCATGGTCGAAAAAACTCATGACCGATTCCTTCAACAACACATTGGAAACACAATTGGAATTGGAAAGACAAGGGATCAGTGACTGCGCTGCTCATCCCAATGGACAGGAAGGTATCCGAGCTTTCGTTGAGAAGCGCAAACCATCTTTTTAGATGCACAAATAAATTATTGCGCCTGACCAATACACCATACTTAAAAAATGGAATGTTTTTGTTGCGAGACGCGGTAAACTTGGAAGCAAATCCGAAACTCTTTAACTGATGGAATTTATTCATGCCAAAAATCCTGATCGTAGATGATGATGTAAGCATTACGGAATTATTGAAAATGCTGGTGAAGATGGAAGGTCACACGCCAACGACAGTCAATGACAGCACGAAGGCCATGGAAATCGCCAGTGCTGTTGACCCGGATCTAATCACGCTGGATCTGATGATGCCCGGACTCACAGGATTTCAACTTTGCGAACTCCTGCACCAGGATCCTAAATTTGCGAATATACCGATCATCATTGTCAGCGCCAGGGATGATCCTGAGAGCAAGGAAAGGGCCATGCAGGCGGGGGCAAAAGATTACATTACCAAACCATTTGGCGCAGATGAGCTAATGCAAAAAATAAAAGAATTGACAAGCTCATAAGAATTTGCGAAAGCCGCCTTCTTTATGCCGTTTTCCTCCATTTATTCAATATTCTATTCTATTCCACAGTCCGCCATTGATGAGAACGGCCATGTGAACAATGTGGCGTACATGCAATGGATGCAGGATATTGCCGTTGAACATTATTCATCCATTGGCGGGGTTGAAGCTCAAGGATACGATGGAACCTGGGTTGTGCGCGAACATCGGATCAAATATTTGCAGCCTGCCTACGCAGGCGAAGAAATCGAGGTCAAAACCTGGGTGGAAAATATTCGTCGGGTCAGATCATTGCGTAAATACGAATTTGTGAGGAAGTCAGACAGCAAAGTCCTGGTCAAAGGGGAAACCGATTGGGTGTTTGTCGATACGAAAACCGGAAGACCGCTTCCGATCCCTGAAAAGGTTTCACAAGTTTTCAGTCTTAATCCAGAATAGTAATATAAAGCTTCGAATTTAAATCAATGCAATCTGCCGCGCCTGCAAAACTCAACCCGCTTCCACTCTATTCATTATTTACCGCAAATGCCATCTCGCTGGTGGGCAACGTATTTACTTTGATCGCCATTCCGTGGTTTGTTCTTCAAACGACAGGCAGCGCGACCAAGACAGGTATCACAGGTTTCTTCAATATTCTGCCCGTTGTCCTGGCCGGCTTTCTGGGCGGCACAATTGTTGACAGACTCGGCTACAAACGAACCAGCATCATTTCTGATCTTGCCAGTGGCGTCACAACGGCTCTTGTTCCAATCCTGTATTTCACCGTTGGCCTGCAATTCTGGCAGTTGATGATTCTCGTGTTTCTTGGCGCGTTACTGGATACACCCGGAAATACAGCGCGGGATGCCTTGCTTCCGGAGCTGGCTGAACAGGCAGGCATGCCCATCGAGCGCGTGACATCCCTGACACATGTGATTGAACGCAGCGCACGGATGGTTGGAGCGCCACTTGTAGGTTTACTCATTAGCCTAATCGGCACGGCAAATGTCCTTTGGCTAGATGCGGCCTCGTTCTTCATTTCCGCCGGGATCGTTTGGATGCTCATCCCAGCGTTCACTGCGCACGAGGGAAAGAGGTCAGAATCAGGGAACTATCTGGGCGAACTGAAGGAGGGACTGCTGTTCATCGCGCAGGATGCCCTGATCTTATCGATCGTCATCATGGTCATGCTGACGAATTTTCTCGACGCGATCTTCGGGGGCGTCCTGCAACCGGTCTATGTAAAGCAAGTCTATGGGAATGCGCTGAACCTCGGATTGCTTATTTCAGCCAACGGCGCCGGGGCCGTCATCGGTGGGTTAATTTATGCCGCCATCGGGCAGCGCCTGCCGCGGCACGCGACGTTTGTTGGCGCCTTTGTATTAACCGGATTCCGCTTTTGGGTCTATGCCCTTTATCCACCCGTGTGGGTTCTGATCGTAGTCACTTTGTTCACAAGCATTGGCGCCGGGCCCCTGAATCCCATCATCGGCGCGATCGAGTTCGAGCGGATTCCCGCCAGCATGCGCGGACGCGTCTTCGGCGCGATCACAGCTGGTGCATGGATCGCCATGCCGCTGGGCATGCTTTTGGGCGGAGTCCTGACCGATCGACTGGGGACCTTTATCATGATGATCGGCTTGGCAATCACTTTTCTAATCACAACCGTGAGCATGGCTTTCATCCCAGCCATGAAAGAGATGAATCGAAATGCTTCGTCATGAGTATCAAAATAACTTTGACGAGCCTGCCAAGGTTATGCACAATTAGCGTTGATACCCTTAATAAGACCTGGTCCAATATCGAAGGCATTATTTTTACATCACTTGCGTTCTTGAGTACCACCCTCAGCCCCAGATTTCTAATTATGGCTCTCTAAATACCGCCCAAAAAGAAATGAGCGCTGAAAGCACCCAAACAGACCTATTCAAGCTCAATATAAATCCGTTTATTGATCGCACCCTTGCTCTTATAGTCAGCCACCCGAATTTTCCCTACTTCACTTGTGTTGTGAACATGCGTCCCGCCGTCAGCCTGCAGATCGAGCCCAACAATTTCCAATGTCCGCACTTGCGTGATTCCTTCTGGAAGAAGATTAATCTTTGTTCGAATTAGATCGGGGATTTGGAACGCTTCTTCGCGTGGCAATATTTTTACTTGGATCGCGCGCGCCTGCGCCACTTCTTTATTGATTGAGGCTTCGATCTCGCGCACAAGTTCGCCGCGCATCGTTTCAAACTCAAAGTCTAGTCGCCCTTTCAGCGGCTGCATATCGCCGCCCGTCACGTGCGCTCCATAATCCCGGAAGATCGTTCCGCAAAGAACATGGAGCGCGGTATGAGTGCGCATCAACTCGTATCGCCGCGCCCAGTCCAAATTCCCCTGTGAAGTGGCGCCAATGGAAGGCAGAGGCAAGTCTCCACCGAGAAAGTGCAGTACGTCGTCGCCCTGTTTCTTCACTTTATCCACAGGATAAGAACTGCCCTTGACCTTCAATGTTCCAAAGTCACAGGGCTGGCCTCCCCCGCCTGGATAGAAAGCCGTTCGATCCAAAACGACGGCGCGTTCCGCGGAGAAAACGGAAGTGACAGTCGCGTCGAATTCCCGTAAATAACTATCGGTTTGATATAAAAGGTCTGTCATGACAACTCCATAGACAAAGTTTACTCGCGTTATTTAAATCAGCCAATGGAGGTAAACTTGGATTCACTATTTACGGAGGCCGACATGAATCCTAAAATTATCGTGATCGATGGAAAAACCTATAACAGCATTGAGGAAATGCCGCCAGAGGTCCGCCAAAAATATGAACAGGCCATGCAAACATTAGGGGACGCGAATGACAACCGTATCCCTGACGCTTTTGAGAACATGAACTTTTTTGCAGATAAGGACCAAAATGGCGTGCCAGATGTTGTAGAAAATCTTGTTGCGGGACCAGCAGTAGTAAATAGTATGAAGATTGTTGTGGATGGCAAGGAATTCAATCGCCTTGATGGTTTGCCACCGGAGGCGCGCGCGAAATATGAAGCAGCCATGGGCAAGCTGGACGCCAACAAAAATGGGATCCCCGACTTTGTAGAGGGTATGCTGAAAACGACAGAGCAAACAATAAGCTCACCAAGCGACTTTGCTATGGAAACGCCGCGTAGCTCTGCACCTCTGCCTGTCACCCCAACAATCACTCCTGACACTTCGAATGGCCTGATGCTCGCACTGGCTGGACTCTTCCTCTTTTTCTTATGTATGATTGCTGGGGGAGCGATCTGGTATTTCTTTCTGCGTTGATAGAAATGTTTCAAGCGAAAAGGAGGTAGTGCGGATAGATTAGCGTTTGATTAGAAGGTTACAACCTACTTGACATTGATTTTGAATTTCTGTATAGTAATCTCGATACGAAAGTAAATGGCACGGCTGCCCACCGGCACGCGTGCCTTTTCTTTGTCTGTACATATCCCATTTTTTTCAGGAGCACCAATGATCCAGGTCAATGGTCTCACCAAAGACTACGGCGCGCGGCGCGCCATTGACAATCTCACCTTCGATGCAGAACAGGGAGAAATTGTCGGCTTTCTCGGGCCCAACGGCGCAGGCAAAACCACCACAATGAGAATCCTTACTGGTTACATGCCACCCACAGATGGCACAGCCGTGGTGGCTGGTTATGACGTGGTGGAAGAATCACTTGAGGTCCGCAAGCGAGTCGGATATCTCCCTGAAACAGTTCCTCTTTACAATGACATGACTGCACTTGAATATCTGAAGTTCATGGCGAGCCTGCGGCGAATTCCCAACACGGAAGAGCGCGCCTATGAGACATTGGAAGGCGTCAACTTACGGGATCGCGCTGATAGTTATATTGGAACCTTTTCAAAAGGGATGCGCCAGCGCGTGGGGTTGGCACAGGCCTTAATTCATCGCCCGGAAGTTTTGATATTGGATGAGCCTACCATCGGACTCGACCCTCAGCAGGTTGTGGAAATGCGTAATGTCATTCGTGAGATCGGCAAGGATCGCACCGTCCTGCTTTCCACGCATATTCTCTCAGAAGCACAACAGATATGCGATCGTGTTCTCATTATTAATAAAGGCAAAATTGTTACCGAAGACACACCTGAAAATCTACAATCCCGTCTGGTGGGATCACAACGCGTGGTTTTACGCGTGCGCGGCGATTCGGATGGCCTGACCAACAAGATCACGAAGGTCAAAGGCGTGCGAACAGTGGAGTCAAAATCAGATGGCTCTGTGGAATTCGAATTTAGTGCCGGGGAAGATGCTCGTCCACAAGTAGCGAAAGCCGTTGTTCAGGCAGGTTATGAATTGCTCGAAATGCGACCGGTCGGATTGAGCCTCGAAGAAATCTTCCTTGAACTCACGCGCGAAAATTCTGCTGAGACGAAAGCTTCATGAGGGACCTATGAGAAATATTTGGATCATTGCAAAACGTGAATTCGACCATTACTTTATCAGCCCCTTAGCCTATGTGGTGGGATTTGTTATTTTATTCATCCTGGGCGCTATCTTTGCTGCCATCATTTCATCGGCAAGTCAGCAAGCCCTTTATGGCTATGGAGGTGTCCCAGAATTCGCCACAATCTCCTATTGGTTCTCTATTCTCATGTGGATTCTCGTTCCAGCACTTACTATGCACCTCCTCGCCGACGAAACCCGGTCAGGAACCATAGAATTGTTACTTACCGCTCCCATTCGCGACTATGAACTCGTCATTGGAAAATGGCTGGGTAGTCTGTTCTTCATGCTAACAATCATTGCTGCAACTCTGATATATCCACTAATATTGAATAGCCTTGTATCGCCAGGAATCGACCAGAAGTTACTGATGTCATCCTATTTGGGACTAATACTTATCGCTGCATCTTTTCTCGCGCTGGGAGTAGGTATCTCAGCTTTGTTTAACAATCCTATAGCTGCTCTGGCAGTAACTTTTTTTACACTGTTTTCCATTTGGTTGCTTATTGGCATCCCCGCCAATTTTATTACGGGCAGCGGTGCTGAAGTATTCAAGTATTTGGATCTAAAATCTCACTTCGACAGTTCTCTAAATATAGGTACCATCAACTTATCTGACTTGGTTTATTTCTTTAGCCTAATTGCCATAGGCTTATTCACGGGGACCACTGCTGTTGAAATTCGGAGATGGCGCTAATGAAAGAAAAGAACGATAAGAACAATGAAACTACTAAGCGGGCGCGGAATTACTCGATTGTCGCGTTGATCTTTGCATTGCTGGCCTGTATTGCTACATTCTTTCTTGGCATTGGGCGTGTGCTTGTATCCATGCAAGCCTTGACAGTTGCAAGTGTCGAGAATCTGCAACGTTACCTGCTGATTAGTGCAGGGCTGGTCATCTTGGGTTTGGCCTCCTATGCAATTCTTGAACCAAATCGGGTTCGCCATTTCCTCACCGGTCGACAAGCCCGCTATGGAAGTAATACCCTAATTATGTCAATCGCGTTTCTTGGCATCCTCATCGTTGGAAATATGCTTGCCTACCAAAATCCTATCCCAATCGCTGATCTGACAGAAGATAAATCGAATACGCTTTCCCCTGAATTGAAAAACGCGCTGAAAGCCCTGCCTGAGAAAGTGACTGCTACGGGCTTCTTCTCTCAGAACAGCCCTACAGATTCCGCCGACAAATTGCTGAATAACATCAAAGCCAACAGCAACGGCAAGTTCGACTACAACTTTATCAATCCGGACCGTGACCCGCAAGCCGCGAAAGATGCAGGCATCACCGGCGATGGAAAGATCCTTTTGCAAATGGGAGACCACAAGGAAATTGTTGCAGGAGCCAGCGAATCAGAAATTCTTAAAGGAATGTTGCGTCTCCTCAATCCAGGAAACAATGTAGTTTACTTTCTCACAGGTCACGGCGAACGAGACATCGAGCAAGCCGGTGAAACATCGATGACGCGCGCAAAGTCCACACTCGAGAGCAAAAACTATACGGTCAAGACGCTGAACCTGCTCTCTGAAAATAAGATCCCGGACGATGCCAGCCTGATCGTGATCGCTGGACCTGCGAAGCCTGTATCGCAGGATGAAGTAAATCTTCTGAAAGATTATCTCAGCAAAGGCGGCTCACTGATTGTCATGGAAGATCCCAGTGCTCTCACGCAATTTGGTGATCAAAGTGATCCACTGGCAGATATGCTTTCAAAAGACTGGGGCATCACCTTTAACAATGATGTCGTCATTGACCTTAATAGTCCTCAGCCCACAACAGCCGTGGCCGCCTATTACGATACTTCCCATCCAGTCACAGTGAATATGAACAATCTGGTGGCTTACTTCCCATTTACGCGCAGCTTGAATGTATCTGGTTCAGTGGAAGGAGTAACACTCACTCCCCTGGTTCGAACGAATGAACGCTCGTGGGGTGAAACAGATTTCGAAAGCCTCAAAACTGGAGGACAGGTAGGGATGGATGCAGGGGAAGCACAAGGTCCGCTGACACTGGTCGTTGCAGGTGAGAACACTACGACCAAGGGACGTGTCGTGGTGTTCGGCACATCCAGTTTTGCAGTAGACCAAATCTTCGATGCCTACGGGAACGGTGATATGTTTGTCAACTCGGTGGATTGGTCCGCTGAACAGGAGAACATCGCGAATATTACTCCGAAGACTCCCACAGAACGTACATTCAAGATCCCCGGTCAGTTCCAATGGATCGCGATCCTGCTGGGCTCGGTCTTCATTATTCCAGGCCTGGTAGTGCTCGGAGGTGTTTCTACATGGCTATCGCGCAGGCGAAAAGGATGATGTATGATTCGACGTTCCACGGTCATCTATATAGTACTCCTTCTCGCACTGGCTGGAACATATTACTACCTAAATCATCGCACAAAACCTGCGGATATCGAAGTAACCGCTGAGCCAAGCACAGAAACCCAGCAAGCATATCTCTTTACTGCGGCAGATGGCACACCCGCCAGCATTCGCATTGAGTCGAAGGCAGGACAAACGATCGAAATTGCGCGTGGCGCAGATAATGCCTGGACGTTGACTCAGCCTATCGAAGCCAAAGCAGATCAGGGGGCGGCTGAAGCGGCAGCAAGTCAAATTACGACGATGAGTATTTTGGATACTGTNCCNGANATCGATCCNAAGATCNTAGGGTTGGAAACGCCTGAATATGTCTTAACGGTCAAGTTCACCAATGGAGTGGAACGAACGGTTGACATCGGTGTTATCACCCCAACAGAGAGCGGTTATTATGTTCGCGATGCAGAAGGCAAAGTGATCATTATTGGCAGGAGCGCAATCGATTCTCTGCTCGGACTTCTGGACAACCCACCTTACCTGGAGACCTTGACTCCCAGCCCCGTTCCCCCAACAGCAACATCGACTCCGCTCCCTGCTTCGCAGACGCCTGAAATTAGTACAGCTTCGACTGAAACTGCCACCCCTCAGCCGTAAACTATGAAGAGAGTATGAAGAATTGACTGAAATTACGAAATAGTAATGAAATGAGTATTGAAATTCTCTTAAAAAAAGTGTATTCTGATACTAAAAAGAATTGGACCTGTAACGAATGGATGTAGACAAAATATTGATGGTTGATGAAGAAGAAGAATTCTCTGCAATTGCGCGGCTCGTGGAACTGGGTCGCCAAAAAGGATATATCACGCTTGATGATATATTGCATTTCTTTCCTGAAGCTGAACAGGATGTTGAACAACTGGAGGAAGCATTTTCGGCTCTTTTAAGCGCGGGTATTCCTTTCATGGAAGATACCGCTACAGTAGAACCAACCGAAGATGAACTGGTTGCTGTCGAGACAACTGAAACCGAACCAGAGGTTGATCTATCTCTGGATGATTATCTGGCGAATATTGATACGGACGATACCATTGGCTTATACCTCAAAGAGGTCAGTCGTGTACCGCTCCTGACCGCGGAAGAGGAAGTAAAACTGGCTCAACGCATCGAACGCGGACGAATGTCCCGTGAGGAACTTGCAAAAGGCAATGCCAGCCCGCGCCGCCGTTCGGAATTGCGAAAACTGATTGAGGATGGTTGGGCGGCTCGTGAACACCTGATTACGGCTAACTCGCGTTTGGTGATCTCTGTAGCAAAGAAGTACATGGGACGTGGTGTTCCATTCCTGGATTTGATTCAGGAAGGTAACATCGGACTAATCCGCGCGACCAAAAAGTTTGATTACCGCCGCGGACATAAATTCTCCACGTACGCAACATGGTGGATCCGCCAGGCAGTCACCCGCGCGATCGCCGATCAGGGACGTACCATCCGTGTGCCGGTGCATATGGGTGATCAAATCAATAAACTTCTGCGTGTTCAGCACCAACTGACCCAACGCCTCGGCCGCGAACCCAGCGTGGAAGAACTCGCTGTTGCGCTGGATGTTCCTCCCAAAAAGGTTGAGAACATGATCCAGGTCGCGCGACGTCCTCTTTCCCTGGAAACGCCAACAGATGATGAAGAAGATTCTGTGCTTGGCGATTTCATTGAGGATGATGAGGCTCCTCCACCTGACGACACTGCCACTTATAACCTGTTGAAGGAACACCTTGGCGAAGTCTTAAATGGATTACCTCCTCGAGAGGTTCGAATATTGCAGTTGCGCTACGGTTTATTGGATGGACAGGCCTACACGCTTGAAGAGGTCGGTCGCAAAATGGGCGTGACGCGAGAGCGCGTCCGTCAGATTGAAGCACAAGCTTTAAGCCGCTTACGCCATCCGTCGATTCGGCGCAAATTGCGCGATTACCTCGGCGAGTAAAACAAAAAAGAGCGACACATTTCTTGTGTCGCTCTTTTTTGTATATCACAAACATACCTGAAGCTTCAGTGGTTGCCTGCAAATGATTCCGAACATTTTTGTAATTTATCGAAACGGCAATTGGTTGGTAAAATCCCTTCATGCAAGAAAGAACCTTCAACCCAAAATTGGCGGCAATTCTTTTCCTTGCATTCCTCGTCCGTCTTTTGGGGATAGCCTCAAGACCCATTTGGTACGATGAAGCGTTTGCAATGCTTTTTTCAGAAAAGGGATTGCGCGCCATGCTCTATGGGACACTCGCACCGACCGGAATAGGGAGTGCAGACATCCATCCACTTGGGTATTACACATTATTATGGCTGTGGATGAAAGTCTTTGGCGAATCGCTGGTGGCAACACGTTTATTGTCAATTGTTGCAGGGCTGATTTCAATTTATTTGGTCTATCTGATTGCCTTCGAAGCATTGTCTGATGCAAAGACCGCCCGTTTGAGCATGCTCTTTGCCGCGTTAGCCCCGTTTCAAATCCACTACTCGCAAGAAATTCGGATGTATTCTTTTCTTGCAATGTGGCTTTTACTTGCCACATATGCGTATCAGCGCGGCTCAAAAACAGGCAACTGGAGATGGTGGATTCTTTTTTCTGTTTCAGCGGCTCTCGCACAATATACCCATAATCTCGCGGCTTTTTATCTGATTTTGCTGGCACTGTTACCCATCTTTCAAAAAAATTGGCGGACGTTGCGCGCAATGTTATTTGCAGGCCTCGGGGCCTTAGTTCTTTACTTCCCCTGGGCAGTTCAGCTCCCTGCCCAATTCTCCAAGGTTCAGAATGCATACTGGGTGGAACGCCCAGATATTTCAAAATTGTTCACTCTTTTATTGGTATTCATCACGAATACACCGTTGCCAGCCAGCCTGGTTGCCGGGGTTTTAGCCAGTGCTTTGATAATTGTAATTATTGGCATCATCCAGACCATACGGTCTAGCCGTCAAACACACGAAACCGAAGGCCTCTGGCTCTTATATCTTTCTTTTGGTCCGCCACTCCTGTTGTTTTTGTTTTCGCAATGGAGATCAGTCTATGTCGAAAGGGCCCTGCTACCTTCCGGTGCGATTTTTTGCATCTGGCTTGCATGGGGCATCACAAAGACAAATCTTCCGAATCCTGCTCGATACGCTCTGTTTAGCTTGCTCAGCATCTCGTCCGTGCTGGGAATTTATCAGCACATCACATATCATGATTTTCCTTATGGACCATTCAGGGAACTTGATACGTCACTGCAGCAGCACTTGGAACCTGGGGATGTGATTGTTCATTCCAACAAATTGAGCATGCTTCCTGCAATGATATTCGACCACAATCTTCCACAATCGTTTATTGGCGATCAACCCGGAAGTCGAACAGATACACTTGCTTCCGCTACGCAACAGGTGCTGGGAATTAAAGCAGAAAGTGATATTCAATCGGCGACGAGAAATTCAGAACGAGTTTGGTATATTATCTACCAGCGCTCCATTGATGAGTATGAAGCCAATGGATTTCCAATTCACCCCGATATCAAATATTTAGATTCACAATACGACGTAATATCGGAGGAAAACTGGGATGGACTTCGAGTCCTGCTTTATGCAAAGAAACCATGATTACCACCAACAAAATTACTTTACAAAAGTAAATAAAGATGCTTGCTGAGCGTGTAAATATCCATACTGTAAAGAATAACTAGTACTATCACCACGAAAGAAAGTGTCGCAAGAAACCATTTGTTTTCTCTTAGATTCCGTTGAATTGCGCTGCCAGATTTGATAAACAAGACAGCAAATGCGAGAACGGCAGGATAGACAAAAATGGCTTTCATCATGGAAAAATCGCGGAATTGAAGCGCGTACAAAATGATAAACGCCACGTGACTCCAGAAGAGTGCATCAAACAGGCCATAATCCACCCTACCTAGAGAACTGGCAAAGTTCCCAAAAAGTATCTGAAGGAATTCCACGAGACTGACCACTGCACCAAGAAGGATCATAGCAAAAGGCAATACTGCCAATAGATAAATGGCGCGGGTGAGAGGAAAGTTTTCATTACCTTTTGTGCTCCAGGAGATGGGCCAGTTGTCGAAGTGAACAGAATTAGCATGGGCATAGATTTGGGTCCATAAAGAAGTACGATGAGCCGGGTAACCTTCCGCATTGTTAGTCAGGCGCGGATATTCGATCAGGTTGATAAATTTAAAGGTAAAAATCCCATCCTGAATGGAAACAATCCCAGGCCTTACCACATAGGATTTCTCGAAAAAAGCGGGGAAAGGCTGTTTCGGTTTATTCATTCCGACTGCCGAACCAAAATTCTGGTAATTGGTTCGATATTGAGTGAGTGGATTCAAAAACGACAAAGTTAGGACAATGGGCAAGAATAAAGCAGCGGAATAAAACATTACACGTTGTTGTTTCGCAAATGCCTTAACAAATAAGGCGAAGAGAATTGCAAAGGCTGTGACGAAAATGTTTGTCTTCGTTGCAATGCCCAGAGATATAGATAGAATTCCGGCCAGAAATTGAATTCCTCGTCCCTGTTTTAAGAATAGACAAGTGGAATAGACTGCAAGTGTGGCAAACAGAATGGCCAATGTGTCATTGGTTACCTGAGCATTGATACCGATCAAGTTCGGATTGAAAGCAATCAGGGAAAAGGCGATGAGCCTTAACGACTCGTTTTCAATGGATAACGATTGAAGAAAGTTCCAAATTATTAAGATGAGGATTGTTCCCAAGCCGGCGTTTAGGAGTTGGGCAAGGATAGTCTGTGACGTCACATCATTGACCTCTATACCTAGAGTCTCAAAAATAAGCGCAAGTATGTAATGAAAAAGCTTAGGGTGGAAGCATTCCAGACAATCATCAATGCCCGGAAGGCGCTTTTCTTGCATAATGATGCCGACTACTTCCAGGTGATTATCATTTGCTTCCCGATTTACAATCGCTAATGTAACTCTGAGCAAAGTAGACAGGAAAAAGATGACAAAAAATAAAAACTGTGCGGTTCGATTTTTCTGCATAAAGAATATTATACGTGAGAGTACTCGACAGTTATTTGCCTCACGCATTTCGAATTAATCATCAACCTCTCAATTTGATAATTGGATTTTCGCTTCAAGCAAAGGCAGAATAAAGGGTGTATATTTTAGGATTAAAGCGCAAAGTTGGCAACAGGCAGCTGAATAGTCTAAAATAGCAGGTACAAGTTTTTCTGTGAAAATTACCAGATTTGGCAAGCAAACCCATCAAGTGGGTTGTTTGCGGACCCTCTGAAAAGGAGCGTAGTCCAAATTTCCAATCCACCGACAATCTCGAATTGGTTTATGATGTCCAGGCGTTACAAATTTATCAAGTGAAATAATGTAAAAAGTGAATATATGCCATCCATAGCTGTCTGCAAGGATACATTAATTCAACGTTGGAAAACACTTAATGAATCTTGGCGTTTTGCCATCATTGCTTTTCTACCTGTGCGACTATTTTATGCTTTCTGGTCGCTGGCAATTCTTACTATCCAGCCACTGGCGGTTCAAAACATCGAGTTGTCGAATGAACCTATCCTGACTATTTTTAATTTACAGAACAGTCAATCCTATACCTATCTTCGCGAAATTACCGGACAAGTTCTAAACTTTCGTGCCGCAAGCAAGTCCATAGTAAGCGATCTGCAAACAGGCAGCACGTGGGATATTTCTACAGGTCTCGCTTTGCAGGGGCAATATCAAGGATCTGTGCTTTCGCCAGCAAAAACCGCGCCATCAGAAATCTTTCCGTATCACAGTACCAAGCCTTATCCGATAAGATGGCTGGCAATTTGGCAAAGATTCGATTCGAACTGGTATACCTCTGTTGCAGACAACGGTTATGGCTCAATGGGAGGAGATGATCATTTTCCCCCGTTATTTCCTGTGTTAATCCGCATACTAGAACCTTTATTCGGGACCGCTTTTCTTGCTGGATTACTAATTTCTCATCTGGCTACTTTATACGCGCTCAAGCTTTTATACGATACTTTTTACGAATGGGGTGGGAGTTATCTTGCAAAACGAACGATATTATTTTTGCTGATTTACCCGACCTCATTTTTTTTGTTCAGCGTTTATTCTGAGTCAGTGTTCCTGGTCACTGCATTGCTTTCCCTCCAATTTATGAAAAAAAGTTCCTGGACATGGGCAGGTTTCTGGGTATTTTGTGCTGTTCTTACCAGGCTACAAGGCGCTGCATTGATCGTCCCCATGATCTATCTAATGGGGCGAGAACATTCCTTCCTGCGCAAGCCAGCGTCCTGGTTTGGATTGGCACTGCCTGCGATAGGTGGTTTGTTTTATCTTTTCTTACGCTCCATGCAAGTGACCCATGGTGTTGTTCCGCTTGTAGAAGCCGATTGGCATGCCCGCCTGGTCCCGCCGTGGGAAACTTATTGGTACGCGATCCAGACACTGACCTCAGGGCGATTTACGTTTATTGATCTCTTAAACTGGGCCGTTGTGACCCTCTTTCTCATCTTGCTAGTTGCCGGCTGGCGAAAGATCCCTCTCGAATATAATCTGTACACTGCTTTTAGTTTGCTGATTATGTTAATTAGAATCGTCGAGACACAACCGTTGATTTCCATGTCGCGCTACTCATTGACACTCTTTCCGTCCTTTTTCATTTTTGGCCTGGTTGGTGAGAATCCATTGCTTCGACGATTGATCATTTACACATTTATTCCTCTCAATCTATATTTGAGCGCACAATTCTTTTTATGGGGCTGGGTAGCCTAGAAAATCCATCTCCTTATGAAATTGCTCCGTTTTTTCCTTCCGCGAATTGAATATATTTTGTTGATAGCGATCTTCTGGGGGACTGTAGCCAATGGGCCCAGAATCCTTAATTTTGACGGCGATCTGCCGCGTCACATCTTGACCGGAAATCTGATCCTGCAAACTCATCGCGTTTCCACCACTGACATATTTTCTTTCCGCACGACAGGCTATCCGAGTTTTCCTCATGAATGGCTTTCGCAGGCTATCTTTGCAACTGCCTATAATTGGCTTGGCCTAGATGGAATTGTCCTGCTGACGGCACTAGTGATCATGCTGACATGGGGAATTGTATATCACCAGGCGATGCGTAAATCAAAAAGCTTTTTTTTAGCACTCATTTTTGTCGCGCTGGGAGTGGGAGCAAGTCAAATCCATGTTCTTCCACGACCCCATATTTTTACCTATTTATTGACAGCAATCTGGATCGCATTATTAGAATCCCTTGAAGAGAACAAAACGCGATCCTGGTGGCTGCTTCCCTTTGTGATGCTGTTATGGGTCAATCTGCACGGCATGTTCGTACTTGGCATCGCCATTCTGGGGATTTATTTGGTTGGAGATTTTCTCGCCCATCCATCCAGATCCTGGTTTAGGACAAATAAAGCAAGATCACTTCTGTTGGCCAGCGGGCTTTCTCTGATGGCAACGTTCCTCTCACCGTCCGGCCCTAAGATCTGGGAAGCAATTGCATCGCTTGGCAGCAACGCCTATGTCACATCCAAAATCCCAGAGTACCAATCGCCCAATTTTCATCTGCCAGAAACCTGGCCTTTTATCATTATCCTCTTACTGACCATTATTGGGTTAGCGCGTAGAACTGAAAAATTATCCTGGGCAGAGATCCTTCTCCTTAGTTCATTTACTGGAATGGCTCTTTATACGAGCCGCATGATTCCTATATTGGCTATTGTAGTTATACCTATTGCCGCGAAAGCAGTTGCTGACTGGTTGCGAGAAGATTACAGCCAAAGTCTTTTCTTTACGATCGAAGAAAATATTTATAGAACAAATTCAACTTCCAATGGCCTGGTCTGGATTTTTGCCATTGTCTTCTTTGCTGCAGGGCTTCTTAAATCTGGAATGACACTTGACCCTCAAGGGCAAGGAAATGTTTTTGATGAAAGATTTTTCCCGGTGGAGGCAGTATCCTGGCTGGAAACACATTCCCAGAATGGGCACATGTTCAATGAATTTGACTGGGGAGGGTATTTATTATTGCATCTCTGGCCGAACCAGCAAATCTTCATGGATGGGCATACGCATATTTATGGTGAGAAACTCACGAGGGAATATGAACAAGTCATTACACAAGCGAAGAGTTGGGAGGAAATCCTGAATAAATATGATGTCAAATGGATAATCATACGCGTCAACACTTCCTTGGCAAAAGCCCTTTCTTCATCAGCCGGTTGGACAACTGTGTATGAGGATAAGACTGCCATTATCTTCGTGCGCAGATGAATCCTATTTCCATACCGCGTCGATCATCATTGCCAGAAAAATAAACACCAGGTAAGTGCTTGACCATTTGTACATGCGCCAGGCCACTTTATTACCGCCTTCTTTCCATACGGCCCAGGCAGCATAAATCAATCCCGCGCCTAAAACCAGCGAAGAGATGAGATAAACCACGCCAGCGAGTTGGAGGATAGGAAGCAACAGCGTAACAACAATCAATTCAATGGTGTAGATAAAAATTTGCTTTCTTGTCTCCAACTCACCGCGGACAACCGGCAGCATTGGAACACCTGCTCTTTCATAATCCTTCATGCGGACAATCGCCAGCGCCCAGAAATGAGGCGGAGTCCACATGAAGATAATGGCGAAGAGAATCCACGCCGTCCAACCCAGATGTCCGGTAGCCGCCGCGTACCCTACCATAGGGGGGATCGCGCCTGCCCCACCGCCGATGACAATATTTTGTACTGTGGCTTTTTTAAGCCAGAGGCTATACAAAATCACATAGTAAACAATCCCGGCCAACGAAAGCAACGCCGCAAGTCCATTTACAAAACAAGCCAGAATGTAATAACTAACAAGAGACATTCCCAGCCCAAACGCGAGTCCTTCAGCGTCTGTCAGACGACCGTCCGCTAACGGGCGTTTCGCCGTACGCTGCATGTGTCGATCCAGTTCCCGGTCAATATATTGATTCAGTGCACTTGAACCACCCGCCGCCAAGGCGCCACCGAGCAAGGTCCACATAGTGAGAGAAAAGGATGGCCATGCCTTTCCCCCAATGACCAATCCTCCATAGGTCGTGATCAACAGCAATCCAACGATCAAAGGCTTGGAAAGTGCAATAAAATCTTTTACGCGTTGTCGCTTATTTAAGCCTACGACTGCCTTAAGGTCAACCGTAAGCACTCCAGAAGCATAAACGAGCAGGAGCAGCGAGACCCAAAGTGCAACGGTGGTCAGAGTATGTAAAAACACGAGATGGGATGGATAGGATTGTGTTACCTGCATTGCACCAACCACCGCCTGCCCAAAGAACATGACCCCCAGAATGGTTGTTAGTGGAAGCAGTACGTTTTGGTTACGCTGTTCCCGCCATGCCTTCCTCAACACGAAAAGCATCAATATAGCCGCTACACCGACGAAAAGTATATGCAATTGCTTGAGCCACCCTAAAGGATGAGTTGGAACACAGAAGGGAAATCCATTGCAATAGGCCCAGGCGCCTGTTACAGCCACGATGCGTCCTACAATGGTCAGGGCTAGTACAGCAAAAAACAAAACCAATACGAGGCGTGCAAAAGAGGATTTCAAAGAATATTTCATTTTGATCCTGTTTCCTGTTTTCGCAAATAGAACGGATACCCAACAAACAAAATCGTGGCGAATGTAAACCACTGCAAAGCATAGCCAAGGTGAGGGCCTTCTGTGATTTCAACGTCAGGTTGAGATGGGATTGGAGGTTCGTTATCAGATGCATCGGGCGCCGGCTGAACATAGACCGGCAAAACTGGATACGGCAATTGACGGATGATATGGGTCAAATCAGCATTATTCCAAATTTCGAGCTTTGCACCGTTTTCAGGGAGCGTGTCAGCGACTCCGCCGTAAGCTGGTTTCGCCTGCCCCAGCCGGATCTGCCCCGAAACACTTATGGTGCCCGGCTCGTCATACTTGCGCCAGTCCGCAGGACCGGAGTTGCCATCTGCAGGAATCCAGCCACGGTCTACGAGAACAGCTGTAGCCTGCCCCGAGCCTGTTGAAAGGTCGAAAAGGAGCGGGGTCAATAAATGATATCCGTATTGGTTACCGTTATATTGATTTCTTAAAGCAACCTGATTCGCAAAATCATATTCACCCGCCGCTTTCACAGACCGCCACTCCATCGCCGTAATATCTGGAGGTAATCCCTGGTTCAGATCCAGCGCAGGCTCGGCCCGGGCAGATTCAAACTGCGCGTTGAAGGCGCGGCGCTGCTGAAGACGATCCAATTGCCAGATTCCAAGGCGGATACAGAGTGCGGTTCCCGCGAAAACAAGCAAAGTGGCAATCAACCACTTGCGTTGAAACATCTTACGCAACAACATTTTCTTTTTTCTTTGGCGCGATCACAAAACTATATAGCGCAATCAAAATTGCCATCGGGAAAGCGACATAAATAATTCCATAGATTCTGGTGCCGGGTGTGAGCGGTTCACGTACATCGAGGCCAAAATAATTGCCAGGCTGAAACGTACATTCATAGGCAAGGTTTTCTTCCTGGTCGAGCGAAAGTTGGGCGGATGAATTTGCAGGGATCCATAGAGGCCCTAGCTTATGATCAACCAAATCATCGTTCTTGACAACAAGTCGATCTCCTACAACAAAAGTCATGTTCTGCGGGATGGAGGGTGGCTGTTCACCGCGCGCAACCTCATCTGCCGTGCCGGCGGGGATGGTTAAGATAATTTGGCGCGGCATGCGCGCCGTATCGCGCAGGAAAAGAAAAGGGACTTCACTAACGAGCACGCCAAGCAACAATCCGAGCCCAATACAAAGGAGAATTCTTTTTATTACAAAATATCTGGAGTCCATTTTTTCTTTCGATGGGATCTTTTGCCCAATCTAATTCTACTTCCTGCATCTGAGCAATTATTCGTACATCCCAATCATACACCCGAAAATCGGGGCGACCTGCTGCAGGTCGCCCCGATTTGAATGCCTCATATTAGTTGTTAAAAATTCTGGCAGAGGGTTACTTTACAGCTGTTCCAATCAAATAAAGGGCAGGATAGAAGAAAATCCAAACGACATCTACGAAGTGCCAATACACGGCGGCAGCCTCAACAGGATAATTCTTGGCATCATACAAGCCACGCCGACCATTCAACCAGACAATGACCAGCAGGATTAACCCTGTAAATACGTGAAAAGCGTGCATACCGGTCATCATATAGAAGGCCGCCCCGGCGACTCCACTGCTTGGGGTAAGGCCTTCGGCGCTGGCCGTGGGCCACTCAATCAGAACTACGCCAAGTAAAAAGCCGAGGCCCAGCACAAACGTCACGGCCGTATTCCATAAAAAGCCTTGTCGATCACCATTGTGCAGCAATGTCTCCCCACGGTTCATAAAGAAGGATGAGATGAGCAGCACAGCTGTCACGCCCAGACCCAGGAACTGATTAAGTTCCGGGCGTGTCAACCCGAGCAGATTAATCCGCATGGCCATCAAACCGGCAAAGACGAAGGAATCCGAAACAAGAAATAACCATAATCCAAGACGATTTGTCCCGGACTTGTAGTCATACGACTCAACCTCTTCGCTCTCAAGGTTGAGTTTGTAAACATGCATATAGTAATAGGCAACCAGTGCGGCTTTGACCAGCGCAACTACGACCAGCAACGGCACTGAATCAAAAGAAATTGCTACAAGGAACTCGAGACCCGTCAAAAATGCCAGGTAAACAAAGATAACTACGCCCTGGCCCAGCATGGATTTTTTGTCTTGTGTATGTACCATTTTCGTTTCTGCTCTCACTTAGTGATGTTTCTCGACTTCCGGGGCCGTGGGAAATTCAACATGTTTGGAACCATTGGTTGAAAATTCCACATATTTTGAGTCAGCCAAACCATAATCATACGGCTCACCCACCACGACAAACGGAACCTCGTAGTTATGGACTGGCATAGGTGATGGCACCTGCCACTCAGGAGAACGCGAGTTCCAGATATTGCCTTCTGCTTTCTCACCATGTGTCATACTATAGAAGAAATTGATGAAAAAGATCAGCACCGAGATGAAAATCAGGTATCCGGCAATCGTCATAATCAAGTGTGCAGTATCGAAGCCAAGGGCAGGATCGTAATCCACAATGCGGCGGCGCATTCCCAGCAGGCCAACACGCATCATTCCAAAGGTCAATACCAGGAACGACGGGGTCATCAGCCAGAAATGAAGCTTGCCCCAAAACTCGCTCATGCGGCGACCCGTTGCTTTCGGGAACCAATAATAGATGGCTGCAAAGAATGGAAATACGAATCCACCAAAGATCGTATCGTGGAAATGACCGACGATGAAGTACGTATCGGTTAGATGAAGGTCAAGAGCAATCGCAGCATTCGGGGGTCCAGTGAGACCACCCAATAAGAACACAACGATCGCGCCCAGAACGAAGAGCATCGGCGTGGGAGTCTCAATCTTACCTCCCCACAGGGTCGCCACCCAAGAGAAGAATTTCACACCGGTCGGAACTGCAACAAGCAACGTGCTATACATGAATGGGACACGCAAATATTCGTTCATGCCGGAGGCAAACATATGGTGCGCCCAAACCGTGAAACCAACCAGTGCAATGCCCAGTGAAGACATCGCAACCCAACGATATCCAAATAACGGCTTACGAACAAAGACCGGCAGGAGTTCGGAGATCACCCCAAGCCCGGGCAGCACAAACACATACACCGCTGGATGCGAGTAGAACCAGAAGAGATGCTGGAACAAAACAGGGTTGCCACCTTTTGCAGCATCAAAGAAAGGCATACCCAGCAGACGCTGGAACATTACCAACTGGAAAGACAGACCGATCAGCTGTGTGGCTGTCAGAGCAATAATCGAGGTTGCAATGGACGCCCACACAAAGATCGGCAGGCGCATGGCACTCATACCTTTGGCACGCATACGGAGGACCGTTGCGATCACATTTGCCGAACCGAGGATGGACGACCAACCTGCGGTAAAGACTCCCAGGAAAAACATCTGCATGCCCACGGGCGCGCGCGCCGAAAGAGGTGGATACCCGGTCCATCCCGTGTCGAACCCCCCTAATACAAGGGCCATGAGAAGCAGAACCGAAGCCGGGACAGCCACCCAAAATGCAAAGGCATTCAATCGTGGGAACGCCATGTCATGTGCACCAACCAGCAGAGGCACAACATAGTTCATAATGCCTGAAACCCCCAGCAAAATAGAGACGATCATGATAATGCCGTGCAACGACATGAGCGTGTTATAAAATTGCGGCCCCGTTTGATTGAACAATTTGAACGTCGTGGTCAGGAACTGCAGTTGAGATTGTGCAAGTTCCGTTCGGAAGATCATGGCAAAGGTACCGCCAACCGCGATCAACACCAGCGCAGTCATTGTATATTGAATTCCAATGACCTTATGGTCAAGAGATACGCTAAAATATTTTTCCCAGCCAGGCTCATCTTCGTGGTGCTCCGGTGTATCAAGTCCACGCACCCACTTCACCCAGTCGCTGACAACACCTACTCCAAAGACGAATGAAACATCCCCAGCCAGCGCACCGAAAACCCAGGCGGGTTCGCTGAATAAGAAGGGGCCAAATATAGTTGTGCTTCCCACCAGCGCACGGATGCCTGTGACAAAAAGGGCACCTACGAGAGTGCCTATCACCTGAAAGACCAGGCCGCGCGTAATTCCACGGTAACCATAGACACCGAAGAAAAAAGAGGTGACAGCCAGGAATAAAGCAAACGCAGCGGCCACCGAGCCATTAAAATTTAGGGAATGGGAAACCAACAAATCCAGCCCCAGACCGATCCCATACCCAATCGTCCCACCGATGACCAGGAGCAAAATCCCGGTCCAAACAGGATGTGTTTTTCTCATATCATTCCTCTGCAGCTATTTGATGGTCTTGAGGTACGCGACGATATCTGCGATATCTTCATCTGGAAAACCATATGTTGGCATCAGCTGTGTTTCAAAGCCGGCTACGATCTTTGCCTGGGGTGCTTTGATCGACTCTTTGAGATAGGCCTCATCCGCTGTCACTACGCTGCCATCGGTCAATTTCACCTGCGAGCCGAAAAGGCCAAGCCACGTAGGGGCAATCCCCGCCGCGCCGTTGATCGAATGACAGGCACTGCATCCGTTTGCAGCCACCAGCGCCTGTCCATGTCCCTCGGGCGTTGCCGCCTGCTGCTCAGCAAGTTTCACTTGTTCTGTCATCCAGGTATCAAAATCAGCCTGGGATGAAACGACGACTGGTTTTTCCATATAGGCATGCGAAGTGCCGCATAACTCGGCACAACGAACCTTGTAATTCCCAGAGCGGATTGGAGTGATACGCAGTTCAGTGATCCTACCGGGGACAAGGTCTTGCTTGACGCGGAATTCAGGAACCCAAAATGAGTGGATCACATCGGACGATGTCATCCTTAACAGAACTTGCTTTCCTTTGGGCAGGTGAAGTTCATCAGAAATAACAGAGACCCCATTCACGGGCGGGTATTCGAACGACCACGACCATTGTATTCCCCTTACTTTCACAATCATTGCATTCGGGTCAACCCTGCGAGTATCAGCCAGATTCACCGCGCCCACATATGCAAAGGCCATCACCAGGAATAATGGGAGCACCGTCCACGTGATCTCCAGTCTGGTATTTCCCTCCATATGTTCAGCATCCGTTGTATCACCCTTTTTACGTCGGAACACGATCAGACTGTAAGTGATGGGAGCCACAATGAGGGCAAAAAGAAAAGACATGGCAATCATTTCCAGATTCCACATCCAATCGATTTGTGTGGCCTGCAAGCTTGCCTCGACCGGCATCAAGCCAATGGAAGTCAGGCCGAAATAAGTGACCAGAGCCATAACAATGACGAGAATTCCCACAATGACAAAGTGTCGCATACGATCTCTCTCCTCAAGAAAATCGAACGGGGTCCGCCCCAGTCCAAAACCGTCTAAATTTACCAAACTTTCTTATATTTGTCACGAATTAATAGAGATGAGAATCTGAATCGCGAACAGACGATCACTGTTTCCGGCTAATTCACCGGACCCAATGCCGAAAGCAGCTCCGCGCTGTGTTCAGCCGGGCGAACTTTTTCAAAAACCTTTACGATATTCCCATTTTCATCAATCAGGAATGTAGTCCGAAGGACACCCTCATATTCTTTACCTATAAATTTTTTCGGCCCCCATACTCCATATAGGTCACAAACTTTATGGCCTACATCTGCCAGCAAAGGGAAAGGTAATTGAAATTTCTTTTTGAATTTCACATGGGATTCAACGGTATCAGGACTGACACCCAAAATTACAACGCCTGCTTTTTCATAAGCAGAATAATCATCACGGAAATTGCAGGCCTCTTTTGTACAGCCCGGAGTATCATCTTCCGGATAAAAATATAGGATCACATTCCTACCGCGAAAGTCAGAAAGCTTACGCGATGTATTTGTATCATCAAGCAGTTCAAAATCAGGCGCGGGAATACCAGCAGAAAGTGGCATGGGTTGATCTCCTCAATTGAGGTTTGTATTATAACGTCAAATAAAAAGGAATGTAATTTTATAAGCCCAGCTTAAGGAAAAATAAAGTTTCTTTATTGCTTTAAGGTGCGAATAAAAGAGATAGCCTGCCAGATCTGTTCATCCGTCAGAATGCCCTTCCACGCCACCATGGAAGTGCCGGGCCTACCCTCACGAATGCGCCAAAACAGAAAATCATCGCTGGCTTTTGTTTGTAGCTCTGCCAGGTTTCTAGGCCGCGGATCAAGCGCTTGTCCGGCGGGACCATCGCCATGACCCCGAGGTCCGTGACACATTTCGCAGTTCGTATGGAACACTACCGCGCCCTGAGTTGCGGCATCTGCTCCAAGAGGATTGGTCAGTCCGACATATTCCGTTGGGACAGGGGCCAGTGTCGCATTTTCATTTGCATTGGATGGACTCCCGCTGCCACCACCACAAGCGGACAGGATTAACACACTTGTCAGAATCGTAAAAAGAATTTTCTTAATCATTTCTACCTTCTGCCTCATTCTCCTCAATGACAATAACCGCCACTTGATTCGTAGCGGTTATTATTTTTTAAGTTGAGTTTACTTTAGGAATCTTACGCTTCTCAGTGCATCTTCCAGCACATCAATCGTGGCAGGTTTGATGATCATTGCATTCGCACCAAGTTTCATCACTTTTCTGCGCGTTTCAGGCTGGTCGTCAGAGGTGATGACAAAGACCGGCACAGACATGAAACGTGGTTCACGCCGCAAAAAGGCAAGGATTTCTGTTCCATTCACCCCAGGCATGTTGATATCGAGACAGATAAACTTGGGTATAAAACCGGTCGCCAGAATTGACATTCCGGCATTTGATCCATAGGCTAATCGCGCCTTGAACCCGAGAACAGCCAGCATCTGACCGAGAGCATCGGCGGTTGTACGATTGTCATCAATGATCAGGCCTTCGGTCATCTACTCCTCCAAAATAATTGTGCCCATCACGGACACATCATACCCTGGCAGTTGAGATACAGCCTCTCGAAAACGGCGCTTAGCCAAGAGTTCGAAAAGAGGCCCAAGCAGGTCACCTTCCGCCAACTGCCGCGGAATCACCAAATCATACCGTTCTTGAAATAATGGAATAAACTCTAAATTCAATGCCTGCGCGGCGGCGGCAATTCCCAGCGCACAATCTGCCCGACCAGACGCTATGGCAGCTGCAACTCCGAGATGGGTATACTCTTCCTGAGAATAGCCGACAATGCGCTCAGGAGCGATGGTCATCAATTTTAAATGATAATCAAGCAGGACGCGCGTTCCCGCGCCGCGCTGTCGGTTCACAAACTGGACGTTGGGACTAGTCAAATCTCTTAGGCTTTTTATCCCCTTGGGGTTTCCAGGCTTCACTATCAAACCCTGATCTCTTCCCACCAGTGCAACAACTTTGACAGGGATATTTGGCATGTACTGACGAATATATGAAATATTGTATTCCCCGGTTTCAGGATTCAACAGATGTGAACCCGCCAGGTGTGCTTCCCCGCGTCGAAGTGCGATCAATCCACCCTGTGAGCCAACATTTGCAGATGCAAGCCTGCGATCCTGCTCTGCAAGAAACTGTGACATGAGATCAAGCGTGAGATCATGCGAGCCGATGCAAAAAATTGTTTTTTCGATTTCAGCTCGGCTTCGATATAGATGGACTTTGACGGGCTCGCCAGCATCCAATCCCTGGGTGCCGCGTGGGATAAGCGCCAGCCCATCCGCTTGGACAAGGGATGTAATGACTCCCGCGCCCCGTGACAAGGGCGCAGCCAGTAATTTATCGCCAACCTTTCCGACCGCGACCCGGACAAAATCATCATCCCCAGGCGGGGAAACGATCTTGCGAGTCAAGGTCGCCATTTCTGTTGGCAGTTCATTGCGTTTCCGTCCCAGCCAATGGGCGATGAGCGGTTCAACAAAAATATCTATGGTTAGCGCAGCAGAGACCGGGTAGCCGGGAACGCCAATGATGGGAATCGAAACTCGGGATTCGAGAGTCGTTTCTGATCCGCCCTGCAGAATTCCCAGTTCCCGATTTACCATTCCCAATATCACTGGATGACCAGGTCTCACTGCAACACCGTGCACAAGCAATTGACCCAATTTTTCAACCACCTTCGCGGAAAAATCCTCTGCGCCCGCCGATGAACCTGCGTTCAATAAAATCAGATCATGATCTTGCGCGGCTTCCTTTACTCTTTCACAAATCAAATCGAAATCATCCTTCGTGATCGGGTAACGCGTCGATTCACCATCCATGGACTTAATCTGTGCTGCGATGACCAGCGAGTTGTATTCAAGAATATCTCCGGCTTTGAGTTGGCTTCCAATGGGAACAAGTTCTGTGCCTGTCGGCAGAATGGCAACCTTCGGTTTGCGCGTCACCCTGATTTCCTGATGGCCCGCCGCGGCGATGGCTCCCAAATCCACCGGGCGCAAAATATGCCCCGCAGGCAATACCAGTTGCGTTGCGACAATATCCTCTCCCAACGGGCGGACATGACTCCAGGGCGCAACCGAAGAGCGGATGCGAATGGAAGCAGGTTTTCGAATTTCGGGAGTGAGATTGCCACGTTCATCCAAGGATTCAACATTCTCAATCGGGATAACCGAGTTCGCCCAATCGGGCAAGGGATCGCCAGTATCCACGTACTCAGCTTCAGGTCCAATTTCGAGTACGATCGGTTTGGAGGGTAATGCTCCATTGGTTGTGATGGCTCGGACAGCGAAACCATCCATCGCCGCGGCGTGATAATGAGGCGAGGAAATCCTGGCCCAGATGGGTTCGGCGGTCACCCGTCCCAACGAATTTTCGTCGAGAGGGATTAATTCCGTTCCAAGCACGCGCCATAAACCCGCTTCTTGGATGGCTTGCCGAAAGCGCGTTTGCGCTTCAGGGAGAGGAATATCATGAAGGTAAACAGACATAAAACGACTAATTACGTGAGCACTTCCACATCATGCGGGCCCGATTCTTTCAAACCAGCACCAGTCATCCGCACGAAGACTGCCTTGTCCTGAAACTCTTCAATGGAATGCACGCCGCTATAGCTCATTCCGGATTGCAATCCGCCAATGAGTTGGGTTAACACTTCACGCGCTCTGCCGCGGTATGGCACGGAAGCTTCGACTCCCTCGGCAACATAGTCTTCGATCTCTTCCTGCGTCAGATCATTGCCTTCGCGCTTGTTCCGATCAATATTGGCGTCCAGCGAAGCCATCCCACGTGAGGCTTTATAGCGATGACCCTTCCGCGTCATGACCAGCCCGGGACTTTCATCGGTTCCCGCCAGCATACTGCCGATCATTGCGGTCTGTGCCCCGGCCGCAATTGCTTTTGCCAAATCGCCTGGCTGACGAATCCCTCCATCCGCAATGATCGGGATTCCATACTCACGCGCAGCCTCGGCACATTCAATCACGGCTGTCAATTGTGGAACCCCGGAGCCAGCAACAATCCTCGTAATGCAAATGGAACCCGGCCCGACGCCAACTTTTACCGCGTTGACGCCGGCGTCGATCAAACGTCTGGTTCCATCCGCGGTAGCAACATTTCCACCGATGATCTGCGCCTCGGGAAAATGCCTGCAGATGTTTTTGATCATCTCAAGTTCAAGATGGGAATCACCATGAGCAATGTCCACCACAATACAGTCTGCCCCGGCTTCCAGCACAGCCTCTACCCGTCTCATTTCCTTGTCGCGCACACCCACTGCCGCACCCACTGACAAGCGTCCTTTTGCATCCTTCGTCGCTTTTGGGAACTGCGTGATTTTCATAATGTCTTTCAGCGTCACGAGTCCAACGACCTTCCTATCCTCATCAACCAGAGGTAGCTTTTCTACACGGTATTCATGTAACAATCTCTCCGCCTCTTTCAAAGTCGTATTCGGTGGAGCGCTCTGCACTTCTTTCGACATAATCGCGGTTACAGGCTTATTCATGTCATTTTCAAATAGCAGGTCGCGCGTGGAAACAATGCCGATCAATCTGTCATTTTTATCCAGGATCAGAATCCCACCCGTTCCTGTTTCATCGACCACACGCTTCACATCACCTACGGTATTGAATTCTTTCATTGTGATGGGTCTATCGACAATGAATGATTCAGCTTTCTTCACGCGCTGGATCTGCCGGGCTTGCTCCGCAATGGTCATAAAGCGATGGATCATCCCAATCCCACCTTCACGCGCCATTGTAATGGCCATCTCACTTTCGGTGACCACATCCATGTTCGCAGAAACGATCGGCACCTGCAGGGCAATCTTTTTAGTCAGGCAACTTTTCGTTGACAGAGTGCGCCGCGAATCCACGCCGGAATACTGCGGCACGAGCAAAACATCATCGTACGTCAGAGCCGTTTCAGGCAAAATTTTCATCATTACTCCTCTTGATTTGGGTCGCCCGAATTATAATGCTTGATGATGACTCTTCACGCGCTTTCCCCCCTGGATGGACGTTACGAAAACGAAACTTCAGCTCTTCGAGACTTCTTCTCTGAATATGCCTATCTCCGTGCCCGCGCACGGCTGGAGCTGGACTTTTTGTCTGCGCTTTCCAAAACGGGTATTTTCTCCGCTGACATATTTTCAGGCTGGAAGTCTGTCCTGCGGGACTTCACCGAAAACGATGCGCGCAAAATACAGGAATATGAAAAGATCACGCGACATGATGTCAAAGCAATCGAATACTTTTTGCGAGACAAATTTATGGAGTCCGGCGGCTTGCCGCTGGCACAGGAGCAAGTTCCCGCACCCCAAATCATCCCTTTCATTCACTTTGGCTTGACCTCTGAAGACATTAACAATATCGCACAAGCGATTGCATTAAGAGACTCACGTGATCAAGTCCTGCTCCCAGCGCTGGACAATCTTATTAATTCATTAGGTGATTTCGCAAAGAAGTACCGTGCTCTGCCCCTCCTTGCGCGGACTCATGGTCAGCTCGCCGTGCCTACAACGCTGGGAAAAGAAATTGCAGTCTATCTCGCACGGCTAATCAAATGTCGCGATGATATGGCAAATCACAAATTCGAGGCAAAATTAACGGGTGCGGTTGGCAATTTCAACGCCTTGCAATCTGCCGCCCCACAAGTGGATTGGCTTTCCTTCAGCAAGGAATTTATCCAGAGTCTTGATTTGGAAGCTAATCTTGTGACGACACAGATCCTGCCTTACGACAACTGGATCCGTTACTTTGATTCCATCAAAATGACGAACGCCATACTTATTGATTACACGCAAGATATTTGGAGATATATTAGTGATGAAACTCTTAAACAAAAAGTTGTCGAAGGAGAGATTGGTTCTTCAACCATGCCGCAGAAAGTGAATCCCATTGATTTTGAAAACGCAGAGGGAAATCTTGGTATTGCCAATGCACTCCTCACCCACTATGGGCAAAAATTACCCATTTCGCGTTTGCAACGGGATCTCACGGATTCAACAGTCCGCAGGACATTCGGTGTCGCATTGGGCCACACATTGCTGGCATGGAATAACGTCACACGCGGAATGAATCGCATCGTCCCGGATGAAGAAAAAATCAAAGCACAGTTGGATTCACATTGGGAGGTTGTAACTGAAGGCGCGCAGACTATTCTGCGCGCGGCGGGAAGAAACGACGCGTATGAGTCACTTAAGTCTCAGACGCGCGGACGCGTAATAGACGAGGGCAATTATCGGCTTTGGGTGGGAACTCTGGATATCGATGAAGAAACGCGCGGGCAATTGAATCGTTTATCTCCGGAGTCGTATATCGGGTTAGCCATCCAGATCGTTGATGAAGTCATTGGTAATTTGTAAAGGAGACGAAATGACAGTCACAGCAGTGATCGGTTCGCAATGGGGTGATGAAGGCAAAGGCAAGGTGGTGGATTATCTATCCGAGCAGGCAGATTATGTAGCCAGATTCAACGGGGGAAACAATGCAGGCCACACGGTGATCAACACCTTTGGAACATTTAAGATCCATCTAGTACCTTCGGGAATTTTTGCTCAGAAAACAGTAGGGCTTATCGGTGGGGGTGTGGTCATTGATCCTTCTGTACTGCTCGAAGAAATTGAGAAGTTAAATAAGGCTGGTGTCGGCGTGGAGGGACGCTTATGGATTTCTCCGCGCTCCCATCTGATTATGCCGTATCACAAGATTTTGGATGGCCTATATGAGGAAGCCAAAGGCGAAGGCGCAACGGGAACCACACGGCGTGGCATCGGACCGGTGTTTGCCGATAAGGTCAGCTATAACGGAATCCGCTGGAGTGATTTTACAAGCAAGGCCTTTGAGTCACGCCTGCAGGTTCAATTGGAGTTGAAAAATAAGATCATTGTTGCGCTAGGTGGAGAGACGTTGAAATACGAGGAAGTGCGGGATACCTATCGCGCTTATTACGAACGATTGAAACCTTACCTTCGTGAGCTGTTTTCGTTGGTCCAAGATGGATTGAAGGCAAATAAAAACTTTCTGCTCGAACAAGCGATGGGCACATTTTTGGATACGGATTGGGGAACATATCCGTTCGTAACCGCTTCGACAACCATTCCCGCTGCCGCGTCGGCGGGACTTGGGATTCCACCGCGCTACATTACGAATGTAGTCGGCGTGACCAAGGCCTATACGACACGCGTCGGGGCTGGACCCTTGCCAACGGAAATTCAGGATGTGGAAAGTGAAGCCTACGGAAAATTCGCTGAAACCGCCGCAACGACAGGTCGCACTCGCCGAGTTGGCTGGCTGGACCTGGAAATTATCCGAACCGCTGTGCAATTAAGCGGGGTAACCGAGTTATGTTTGACGAAACTGGATGTGTTGAGTGGGTTGGATGAAATCAATGTTTGTACGAGATACGAACTAAGCTGTGATTCTGTCAGGTATGCAGATGTAGACGCGTATGGATTGGAAAAAGTGGAACCAATTTATAGAACCGTCAAAGGCTGGCAGGAGGATATTAGCCAGGCGCGCTCCTTTGATAAATTACCTATCGCAGCACAAGAGTATATAAAGATGATCGAGGACGCCGCGGAAGTTCCCGTGAAGTGGATCGGGGTGGGACCGGAACGAGAGGCGACAATTAGAAGATAAGTATTCAATTGGAGGGATAAAAAGTCCCCACCTTGGGGTGGGGACTTTTTCTATTTTATTCTGGTCAATTTAGGTTTATAACATTGTCAATGGTGCTTGTGCCTCTTATTGAAAAAGGCATTTGAAGCTTAACAAATTGGAATATAGATTGATTGTAAAATGAGAAAGTTATTCTCCAATTTACCGAATCTACTGAAGCTGAGCTATCAGGGCTGGAAGGAAGATAAAGCTTCCCGCCTATCCGCCGCTCTGGCTTACTATACAATTTTCTCCCTTGCCCCTCTGCTGATTATTGTCATCGCCGTCACCGGTCTGTTCTGGCAACAGCAAGCTGTCCATCAACAAGTGATGGGCCAAATTCAGAGTCTGGTCGGTGCGGAAGGCGCGAAATTCGTTTCAGATTTGCTCACGAGCGCCAGCAATCCTGCCAGAGGGATTACTGCCACAATTATCGGGATCATCACACTAATATTTGGCGCGCTGGGTGTGTTCAATGAATTGCATAATTCGCTCAATACAATTTGGGAAGTGAAGGAAAAAGAAACCAAAGGCTTCTTTCAGTCAATCAAAAAAATAATTATTGATCGTTTTCTTTCCTTCACCATGATCCTGGGAATTGGTTTCCTTTTGCTTGTTTCACTTGTGATTAGTGCTGGTCTCTCGGCTGTGCAGACAACCATTGGCAATGTCTTTCCTTTCTCCGAGTTCATTTTGCAACTGATCAATTTAGTGATCTCAATCGGAGTGATTATGGTCTTGTTTGCGCTCATTTATAAATTCCTGCCAGACGCTGAAATTGCCTGGCGCGACGTCTGGCTAGGCGCTTTTATGACAGCCGTTTTCTTTTCCTTGGGCAAGCTTCTGATTGGAATTTACTTGGGAAATAGCGCGGTGGCCTCCTCGTTTGGCGCAGCAGGTTCATTGGTTTTGTTGTTGGTCTGGATTTATTACTCCGCTCAAATTCTTTTCTTCGGCGCGGAATTCACAGAGGTCTATGCTAATAATTATGGATCGAAAATCGTCCCTGAAGGGGAAAAAGCTGCTTCTCAACCTGGAGGAACTGCAAAGTCTGGAAGAAGACCAACCACGGAATTTAGACCACAGCTGGCTATCCCTGCTGCATCTGCAATTAACATGAGGGAATACTATTTGGAAAAGGAAAATATGCAAACTGCACGAATTTTCGCCGGACTGATGGCTGTATCCTTTCTTACAGGTATTGTGACCACAATTTTCGGATTGAGAAGAAAGTAACGTCTACTTGTGAATGTTTTCTCTAATCTTCGTAAGGTAACTCCTTGCTGTTCAAGGGGTTAGCATATTATGTAGAGACGTAACAATGCACTTGTCGTTTCGTTTCTTACAATGAGCGGGAACGTAATGCCCGCCTAGCAAGAATTGACCAAACCTTAATCAAATCACTCGGAGGAAGAATGAATATCATCTTATGGATCATCTTCGGTGCCATCGCAGGATGGATTGCAAGTATCATCATGGGGCGCAATGCCCAAATGGGAGCCCTCGCGAACATTGTTGTAGGTATCGTGGGCGCTTTGATCGGAGGCTTCATCATGAATGCCTTTGGCGCACCGGGCGTTAGTGGTTTCAACCTGACCAGCTTGATCGTCGCTATCCTGGGCGCAGTTGTGCTGCTATTTTTGGTAGGCTTGGTACGCCGCACCTAGTCGCCAAAAGTGACTAAATTTTCTAGACCTGAGAGCCGTGCATATAACTGTGCACGGCTCTTTGGTTTTTAGGGGCGCTGACAAAATCACACAAGAGCCTGGGTATAATCAACGATTATGCCCAAACTTTTTATCCTATCGCGCGATGAAGATGAGTATGGACGGCTAATTCAGTCCGTCCAATTGCCGGAGCTTGAAATCTCGAAGGATCCCAAGGAATGTGACATCGTTCTGGGCGAGCCAAAATTAATTCGGGATGCGCTTCCGCTCCTCACGAGCCTGAAGTGGGTCCAATCGATTTATGCGGGCGTGGAGCCTTTGGTGGATCCTGCCCAACGTCGCAATTACATTCTCACGAATGCCCGTGGTGTTTTCGGTGAGTTGATGTCTGAGTATGTCTTTGGATATTTACTGTTCCATGAAAAGAAAATCCTGGAACGGATTAGCACTCAGCAGGCCCAACAGTGGCAACGACCTGAATCAGGTATGCTGCGCGGCAAAACCATTGGCTTGCTCGGGGTTGGCTCGATCGGTGCCTACCTGGCGGGCGCCGCCAAACATTTTGGAATGACAGTCAGAGGCTTTACGAGGGAGAGTGAAGAAAGCAAAGAAGTAGATCAATATTTTCATGGCGACGATTTGCTGAAATTCGCAAATGGACTGGATTATCTTGTCAGTGTGCTGCCTCGAACAAACGATACAAACCAAATTGTGAATACTACTTTGCTCAATGCATTGCCTCCCCGCGCCATTTTTATCAACGTTGGACGTGGGAATGCGGTAGACGAATTTGCTTTAATCCAGGCATTGAACCAGGGTAAGCTTGCCGTGGCAGTATTAGATGTCTTCGAGAAAGAACCACTACCAGAAGACCATCCCTTTTGGACAACACCAAATCTGTACATGACATTTCATACCTCAGCGATCAGCTATCCTGAGGATATAACCAAATTATTTATCCAGAATTATCAACTTTACCGGAAAGGCAAAGCACTAAAGTATCAAGTAGATTTTGAAAGAGGATATTAAAATCAATAACCCAGTCAGATCTAGTCAAGGAGTCTGCATGCCCCCTACCCTCCCCGATATTTATGAAGCCGCAAAACGGATCCGACCTTATATACATCGCACACCGGTTTTGACCAATGAAAGCCTAAATCAAAAAGTCGGTGCGCAGGTATTTCTCAAATGCGAAAACTTCCAGAAAGTTGGCGCGTTCAAATTTCGTGGCGCGTGCAATGCAGTCTTTTCGCTGAGCGATCAAGAAGCTGCCTGCGGCGTATCTACACATTCATCCGGGAATCATGCACAGGCGCTGGCACTGGCCGCCAGGTTACGGGGCATCCCAGCCTACATCGTCATGCCGAGTAACGCGCCCGCCGTGAAAAAAGCTGCGGTCGCGGCGTACGGCGGGAAAATCACATTTTGTGAACCAACGCTGGAGGCGCGTGAGGCGACGCTCGCGCAAGTGGTGGGAGAGACCGGTTCGACGGTTGTCCATCCATACAACGATGAACGCGTCATCGCGGGACAAGGAACTGCGGTTCTTGAACTATTGGAGGACGTGCCCGAGCTGGACGTGATCATCGCGCCGGTCGGAGGCGGTGGACTTCTAAGTGGAACATCGGTTGCGGCAACAGAAATCAAAAAAGGAATCCGCGTGATTGCAGGCGAACCCGAAATGGCAGACGACGCCTATCGTTCTCTAAAGGCCGGAGAGATTCTTCCTTCAGTGAAACCCAAGACTATTGCTGATGGTTTGCTCACATCTCTGGGTAACAAAACCTTTCCGATTATTCAAACGCGCGTCGAGCAGGTGGTCACTGTGAGCGAACAGGGAATTATTGATTCGATGCAATTTATCTGGGAGCGCGTCAAGATCATTATTGAACCTTCATCTGCCGTAGCCGTGGGCGTATTATGGGAACGGAAGATAGATCTAACTGGCTTGAAAGTTGGAGTGATCCTTAGTGGCGGGAATGTTGATTTGGAGAAATTGCCCTGGCAAACCTAGTCATGCAAATAATAAGGCACGTCGATAATCACGCGCTGGAAACCCAGATTGCGACGATGATAGAGCAGCGAGGCTTTCAACAGCCAGGCGGTTTGATTGTGGAGGACAGCCTCCCACCAATGTGCGGGCACAAACTCAGGTAACACTACTGTTGCCTGCTGGCCATCGTTATGATCCTGATCCGTCTTATCCAGAAACGCCAACAAGGGTCCAATTACAGCGCGGAATGGGGATTGGATTATCACAAGCGGAATATCGGGCCAAAAATGTTCCCATTTCTTGCGGATTTCTTCTCCAGCGCCCGGTTCTAATTCAACAAAGACGCCTGTGACATTATTTGAAATGGTCAGTGCATAACGCATCGCATCCACGATGCCGCGATGCACACCAGAAATCGGCACCACCACCCGAAGTTGTGTCAGGGGCCGCAAAGTAGGTGGAAGCCCATGCAACGACAATTCCTGCTTCACCTCTCGATAATGCGTGCGAACTCTGAGAAACATGAACATAAGCATTGGAATCAGAAAGACAGTCACCCAGGCCCCTTCAAGGAATTTGGTGATGCCCACTACAAATAAAGTGATAAATGTAGTCACCGCTCCAAGCCCATTGATGGTTGCCTTGAATATCCAACCCTTACCATGCTCCCGCCACCAATGAATCACCATGCCCGCTTGTGAAAGTGTGAACGCCATGAACACGCCCACTGCGAACAATGGGATGAGCGAGTGACTATCACCATGAAAGAGAAAGATCAGGATGCCCGTTGCTACCGATAGGAATAGGATACCATTTGCAAATACCAACCGGTCGCCTAGGTTTTTTAATTGGCGCGGCAGGAATCCATCGTCAGCGAGAATGGCAGCTAGCCGGGGGAACCCGGCAAAGCTGGTATTTGCTGCGACAGCCAAGATCAACATCGTTCCAAGTTGAATGGCAAAATAAGCCGGACCATTTCCCAATAATCGACGTGCAAGCGCTGAGAGAATGGTCTCCTGAGGACCGCTGACTATTCCAAGAAATTGCGTAAGACCAATACTCCCTAGAAACAAAACTGCCATCAATATTGCCATGACGCTCAGAGTCCGGGCAGCGTTTTTCGCCTCCGGAGGTTGAAATGCTGGAACTCCATTACTAATGGCTTCGATGCCCGTCAGCGCTGTGCAACCCGTGGCAAAGGCATGCAAAATCAAGAATATATTTAGAGGTCGGACCGCGACCGGGGAGCTGACCGAAAGAGGTGTTCCTCCATCTCTCCATAAAACAAATAAGCCGTACCCCAGCATGGGAATATATGTAAATAGAAACAGATAGACTGGAATAGAAATCAATGTACCTGTCTCACGCAATCCACGCAGGTTCGCGAGCGTGATCAAACCTAACAGAATGAGTGCTACCGCAACACGATGCCCCCAGAGGGATGGAAGGGCTGAAGCAATTGCCTCTACACCGGCGGTGAGACTAACAGCTGCCGTCAATAGATAATCGATTAATAAGGCGGAGGCAGCAATGAGTCCAAAAACCGCTCCGAGGTTTTCACGCGCCACAACATAAGATCCGCCACCCGAGGGATACCCATAAATTGTTTGATAATACGAAAGGGCGACAATGATCAACAGGCCAGTGATCGCAATCCCTATGGGCCAAGCCAAAGAAAGGCCGGCACTCCCAGCGACCAGTAGGCCAAGATAAATTTCCTGATTGGCATACGCAATCGATGAAAGCGCATCCGGTGAAAATGCTGCGAGTGCCCGGATTTTGTTTAATTTTTTCTCATGAAGTTGTTTTGTAGAAATCGGTGGGCCAATCAAAAAGTCTCTTAAACGAGTAAACATAAAGCTTCTCCTAGATTAAGAAAACCTCCACTAGCTCTCCAGCGCTCAATCCGGTTGCATCCGGATGAATACGCAGCAGTCCATTTGCCGCTGCCAAAGTAAAGATCAAATTGCTTTTGCCAAAAATGGGATCGACCTCTAGATTTTCGACTTTTGACTTTTGATTGACGATTAGCTTCACCGGCCACCAGTCCTCGCGGCCGGCTTGAGAGGATAAATTCACAGTTAACCGGGCGAGCACAGTGGCTCTTGGCAATGGCAGCGCGCCAAGTAATTTTTCGATCACCGGCACCACAAATAAATATCCGTTCACCAATGCGCTCACAGGATTCCCCGGTAAACCTATCACGGCCTTGCCAGCGCACACCCCTAAAATCGTCGGCTTGCCGGGGCGGGTATTGATGCCATGCACCAGCACACCCGGAGGCCCCAAGGAACGAATTACGTCGGCGGTCCTATCGCGGGCGGAGGCGGAAGAGCCGGCCGTGATAATTACGACATCACATTCAGATAAGGCTTTCGCTGCAGCATTTTTCAACGCGTCAAATTCATCGGAGACAATGCCATAGAGTTTTGCAAGCCCACCTGATTTCTCAACCAAGGCGCCCAATGTGAAGGAATTGACATCCCGCACTTGACCGGGCCGCGGCGATTGACTCGGATCGATCACCTCATCACCGGTAGAGATCAACCCAACTCGGGGTTTTCTCACAACCTTGACTTTGACGATCCCCAACGCCATGAGCCCGCCAATTTCAGCGGGACGCATCAGACTTCCCTGAAACTGGATCGTTTGTCCCTGCGCCACATCCTCCCCGACGTGAATTATGTTCTCGCCCTCCGCGACCGCGCGAAAAAGTTCGATTTCCTCTTTTTGCACGGATTGAGTGTATTCCAACATCACAACCGCATCTGCGCCATTCGGCAGCATGCCGCCGGTATGGATCAACGCGCACTGACCCGACCTGATTTCGAAGGCAGGCGCGTCGCCCATCGGGACTTCGCCGATCAGGTTGAGATAGGCCGGCAATGAATCACTGGCTCCGTGCGTATTCCCGGCGCGGACTGCATACCCATCCACAGTGGAGCGTTGAAAGTCGGGCAATGAATGCGGCGCGAGGATATCTTCCGCCAGGATGCGACCCAAAGAGGAGGGAACGTCTATGATTTCTGAATCAGGTATCGGCTGGGAAAGATGCGAGAGGAGGGCAGTACGAGCTTCATCGGGAGGAAGAAGAGTCAAAAATTCAGGCATACATTTATCGAAGCCAGAATGTCAAACTCAAAAAATAGGCGGTGAGTCCGAATACGGAGAGGGCGGTCACAGTCAGCAGAGTCCAATTGACCGGAGCCCCGAGCGAAAGACTGCGAAGTTGGAAAATTTGGAAGAGAGCGAAGGGCAGGGTGAGGAAGGCAGACCAAAAGAGGGAAAGCGAAAGGCCAAATACCGGAACGGTCAGGAAGAAGAGATAGGCTAGCAAAACAAAAAGATGATGCAGCGGCACAACGCGTTCGTAGCCAAGACGTGTCAGTAGTGTACTGCGATTATATTTGGCATCGGAAGCAAAGGCTGGAAAATCCATGACAATAAAATAGGCAAAGGCCAGGAATGTGAGTGGAATAGTGATCAGCAGGAAGCGATGTGTTTCATCAGATTGAAGGATATAGGCAATAGAGGGAATGATATAGGCCATCTGCGCGGCGAGTAGAAATTCTCCAAAACCGCGATTGATCAAGCGAAATGGAGGAATGGCATAGGCGAGAATAACAACGAGGGAGAGCAAAAGGAAAAAGAAAGCCGCGACAGAAAGATGATGGTTGTTATAAAGAATAAACGCGATCACTGCATTTGCCGTCAGCGCTGCAATCGAAATGTAAAGCGCGTTGTTGTGAAAGGTGAGTCGCTGTTTTCGAGTCTCGCCATCGACGATGGCTTCATTACTCGGACGAAACACCTCTGCTAACAGATTCATGCTTGCCTGGGCAAGGATGACCGCGATCAATCCGAGCCAAAAGGAATCGGTGCGGAAGGGTTTGCCGAGGTAATTGGCGATGCTCGCGCCAAGAAAGTACGTCAGCGCGGCGAGGAGGAGGTGAAGAGGGCGTGAAAGACGAAGAAGATTGCGAAACATAATCTATGAATGCACTTTCCTTTATATTATTTGCTGAAGAATATTCGATCAATAAAGTTCTGGACGAGAAAAAATTTTTTACCAAATAATGTACGCAATTTGTTTTTGCATAGTTTATCTCGCTTCTAGGACAAAAGCACGCTTTTCATTCTTTGCGTAAATACAACTCTAACTTTTCAACTGCCTTAGGCAGATTCTTTCTTCCCAGTCCGAGACGGAAGTGATTACGGGAATCATCATACATGGAGCCGGGAAGAAGCAGAACACCGGCTTCCTTTACCAGCCTATCACAAAATTCTTCAACATCCCCCTTAAGAAGTCGGGGGAATGCCATTGAGCCTGCCCGGGGACGAATCCATGTAAACAAGTCAACGTGACGGAAGAAAAAGTCATCCATCACCGCTAGATTATCTTTGATGATTCCAAGATTTCGATCAGCAAGTTTTAGACGATTCCGCATGGCAACCTCCGCAAGAAATTCGCTGGGAGCGGAATTGCAGATCGTGGTGTAGTCCTTGAACGACGCCATTTTTTCATAAATCTTCTTATTCCTGGTGGCAATCCATCCGATCCGGAGACCTGCTAGTCCATAAGTTTTTGAGATCACGCCCAGAGAAATGGCATGATCGCCAAAATCACACCCAGCGGGAAGACGAGTCGCAAAATCATATTCAGACTCACGATAGACCTCATCAGAAAATAGCAATAGATTATTCTCCTGTGCAAACTGATGTACACTTTCATAATCTACGTGGGACATCAAATAGCCGGTCGGGTTGTGTGGTGTATTGATAATGATGGCTTTTGTATTGGTCCGGACCAAGTGACGGAGTTCATCAAGGTCAAGCGCCCATCCGTTCTCTTCGCGCGCTAGCCAGGGACTCACGTCACAGCCGGTGGCATGGGCAACCTCCGCCAAGGATTGGTAGCCCGGCGAATGGATGATGACATGGTCATATTCTTTGAAAGCCGCGAACATGAACAGGAAAATCGCTTCCTCCGCACCGGTATGAACCAGAATCTCTTCTGGCTGAATCGTCTCATACAGTTTACAAATCTCCGTGCGCAGCGTTGGACTTCCCTGTGATTCAGTGTAGCCCAACCATACCTGCTGAAATTTCTCTGACGCGGCTTCTTCCAAGGCAAGCAAGTCTGCAATGGGCATGGATTCGCAATCTGAGGAACAAAGCAGATACTCAGTGCTGAATTCGTATTTGGCAAAGTAACGTTCGAGTTTAAAGGGCGGAAGATTCATACTTTTAACCACTAAGACGACAAAGGTTACTAAGGTTTGGTGACTGGCATGCCATGATGGCTATCCTTTGTGTTTAAGTCTTCAATGCTTTTTTCATATCACGATAATGAAGCTGGTTATGCAAATATAACATCTTGATCATCTCACGGATCACGGTTTGTCCTAGAAACGGATGGCGACCGGTGATCTCAAGTTCAGATTCTTTCAAGCCAGAAACCCATTGAATGGCATTTGCACGCACTTCCCTGTATTGTGCGATCAGTTCTTGAGGAGTCGCTCCTTTTGTCCTTTCCTGCATGGCTGCGTTGTAACGGTCAATCGAGAAATCATCCGCTGCACCTGCCCCGCCCTGACGGATCTGTTCAAAAAGTTTGATTAATCCGCGCTCCGAGGTAACGAAATGCGAAAGCACATTGCGAATGGTCCAGGTTGCGCCCTCCGTGTAGACTTCCATTTGCCATTGATCTTCCTTTAGACCAGAGAAGAGGACAACAAATTTTTCACCTTCTGATTTGAGTTTTTCGGCGAGGTCTGTGATCTCGGACATGTAAATTTCTCCTCTGATCCGGTGGTTTCGATACGCTCCAAAAAACGCGAGCTACTCAACCAACAGATTACAACAGTGAATATCCACCGTCAACCACAATTGTTTGTCCGGTAATATACTCGTTCTTCCATAAAAATTCGAGGGCGGAAGCAATCTCTTCCACCCGCGCGGCGCGTTTGAGGGGAATTCGATTAATCAGTCGCTGCCACTCCTGGTCAGAGACAATGTCCGACTGGAGGACAAAACCCGGTGCAATGGCATTCACCCGGATCTGCGGCGCCAGGGCGCGGGCAAGAATCTTTGTCAGCGATTCGAGCGCGGCTTTACTCACCGTATAAGAGGGATACCGACTCCATGCTTTTTGCGCACCTACATCTGTGATGTTGACAATAAGTCCGCCAGTATTTATTTTTTTTGCACATTCCTGTGCAAGTAGAAAGGGGGCACGCAGGTTCAGGTCAAGGGAGGTATCCCAATTTTCGAGGGAAAGCAAATCCACATTTCCACTCGGCATGAATGCGGCAGAGTTAACGAGGACATCCAGGGCGTTGAGATTGGAGACGAGTGATTGGATTTGCGCGGGGTCAGTGAGATCCGCTTGAGCTAAGATAACGCGCCTTCCAACGGATTCAATTTCCGCCTGAGTATGAAGCGCTTCCTCCTTGGATTGATGATAGTGCAAAATGATATCGAATCCCTGCCGCGCAAGAGCCAACGCGAAGACTTTTCCCAACCGATGTGCCGCGCCAGTGACAAGGGCAAGAGGGGACATAGAGGAATTGTAATGGGTAAACAGGGAAATCGGTAGACAGGTACACAAGTAAACAATTAAAAGTAAACACGTAGACCAATCAAAATGTGTCTACGTGTTTACTTGTCTAGTTATTTACTTGCGGAAGTAATTGGAAACAAAGAACCAGATATTGGCCGGGCGTTCCGCGAGACGGCGCATGAAATATGGATACCAATGGGTACCGAAGGGAACATATACACGGACAGGATATCCCTGATTGACAAGTTGCTCTTGCAAATCGCGGCGAATGCCGTAGAGCATTTGGAATTCAAGCGCTTCCTTGGGCAAACCAACTTTTTCGGCGTATTGTTTTGCAAATGCAATCCGCTTTTCATCATGGGTGGCAATCGCAGGGATCGGCGGTACGCGTCCATTACTGCTGATCCGGTTGGCTTCGATCTTGAGAGCGGCATCGATCATCAGTTTGGTCAACAGATCGAAGTTTGCGTCGACATCCGCTTTTTTCGGGAACGCCTTGTCCGAGGGTTCCTTATAAGCCCCTTTGACAAGGCGCAGATGCGTATTGTATTCAAGCAGTTTGCGTACATCCGCTTCCGTGCGATAGAGGTAGGATTGAACAACCAGCCCAACCTGGCTTACATTGAAACCGCGCTGCAACATGGAATAATACATAGCAAGTGTAATATCCGTGTACGGGGTGTCTTCCATATCAATGCGTAGAAAATTCTTACATTCCTTCACCTGCTCCAGGATCCTGACCAGATTTTGGCGACAAATTTCCTCGTCAAGTCCCATGCCGATCTGGGTTAACTTGATGGAAACATTGGCTCTCACCCCTGCCTTATCAATTTGATCGAGAACTAAGAGAATGTCTTCTGTGGCTCTATCTGCCTCGTCCACCGTGGAAGTATGTTCCCCCAGGTGATCCAAAGTAGCACTGATACATTTTTCGTTCAATTCACGAATCGCACGGATGGCGTCGCCTGCCGTCTCCCCGGCGACGAAACGTGAGGCCGCACGCCATGCGAAGCCCCAACTGATAACAAGTTTCTGCGCCCAGGCAGCTTTGGAAAGATAGATGAGAAAAGAGCGTAACATCGTCCCGTCCTGAAATGGATTTTGAGAAAAAAAGACAAGACCCTAAAGGCTCTTTTTTGACAAGCTGCTAAATGTGATAAAAAATCTTCTCACAAATAATCAATCCGCTCTTGCCAGAAAACCTTTAGGGTCCTTTTCTCCAGATTTACAGAGTGGCACCAACTGCCCGCCGCTCAAAGATCTACAAGGTGGCGCAAACCGTTTGCCGCTCCGAGATTTACAGAGCAGCGCAAACGCTTGCCAACCCAAGATTTACAAAGTAGCGCAAACCGCTTGCCAGCCCAAGATTTATTCTAGCACAAACGTAAATTTGAGTGTGTTATACTTTTTCACGATATTTGTCATGTTTTCGGAGGCAGTGTGAGGAACCGCAATTCTGTTCCTATCTTACGCGGGATATCCATCGCGATCTTATCAATATCACTTGTGTTGGTCGTTGTGGCTCTGATCGGTTACAGCCGTCAGCGCAACAACTATCCGCGCGGCATGAAGATTGCCGGTGTCTCTGTCGGTGGCGTCGATCCACAGATCGCATCGGAACGCGTATTACAGGTTTATTCATCGCCCATCGAAGTGCAATACAGTGAATCAATTATTCATGTTGACCCGTCGGTTGTCGGTTTTGAACTGGATATGGACAGCATGATCGCCGCGGCAGATCTGGAGCGGACAGGTGGTTCTTTCTGGGGTGGATTTTGGAACTATCTATGGAACCGTGATCCCAACCCGGTCGAGGTTCCGTTAAGCGCGACAATTGCGGAGGATCGTTTACGGGCCTATCTCCAGAATGAAATTTCAGCCCGCTACGATGAACCTCCGACCCCGGCGCAGCCAGTCCCTGGCAGCACAAACTTCTCTCCAGGCACACCCGGTGTCACTCTGGACCTGGATCGCGCGGTCCGTTTGATCGAGGACACCCTCCGCTCACCGAATAATCGCAAGGTGGCACTTTCCTTTCAGCGCAGCGCCGCGGCTCGTCCCACGATGCAAAATCTGGAAATTTTGCTCCAGCAAAATATCACCCTGGCTGGGTTTGATGGCGTGATGGGTGTCTATCTACAGGATCTACAGAATGGACAGGAAATTCACTTTGCCATGGATCATGGACAATTGATTTCTGTCAACCCGGATGTGGCATTTACCGCATCGAGCACTGTGAAAATCCCCATCATGGTTTCGTACTTTATCAAATATGGCTCGGATGCATTGAGTGAGCAGTCATCCAATTTGCTCATGGATATGATCCGCAAGTCGGAGAATCCCCCGGCTGATCGGTTAATGGAAAGCCTGGACTCTCTCAAAGGCCCACTGATTGTCACAGAAGATATGAAAAAGATCGGGCTTGATAATACTTTTCTGGCAGGTTTCTTTTGCAGCGCAGAGTTCCCCTGCCCACTATTGCAAAAAATAGATACTCCTGCCAATCAGCGCACGGATGTTGTAACAGATCCTGACTCGTTCAACCAGACCACTCCCTCGGATATTGGCATGCTGCTTTCTGATATTTATCAATGTGCTGAGAGTGGTGGTGGCGCATTGATCGCGACATTCCCTGATAAGCTAAATAGTGAAATCTGCAAGCAGATGATCACGTTTTTAGCATCTGACAAAATTGGGGTTCTGATCGAGGCCGGTGTCCCCGAAGGAACGCAGGTTGCCCACAAACATGGCTGGATCAGTGATCCCTCTTCGCTTGTCATTAAAAATATCAGTGACGCTGCCATCGTTTACACGCCCGGCGGCAATTATGTTCTGGTGATCTACGCGTATCACCCTGTTCAAACTGTCTGGGAACCGGTCTCTGCGCTCTTTGCACAAATGTCGCAGGCTGTTTATAACTACTATAATTTACCCTCTCAATAAAGGACTTCGAATATAATCAAACTATGAGCGCTGCGCTGGGATTGTATCGTCTACAACAGGTGGATAGTCAAATCGATCAGATTCAGGTCCGCCTGAAGGCCATACAGCAAACGATCGAAAACGACGTTGTGCTGCGCGCGGCCAACGAGCATTTTACAACGGTGGATGACAAACACAGGGACGCCGAGCGCGCCTTGAAGGTAAGCGAATCAGAAGTTGAAAAACAACAGATCAAAATCCAGCAGACTGAAGCCAGTCTGTATGGTGGAAAAGTTCATAACCCAAAAGAACTTCAGGATTTGCAAAAAGATATTGTTTCTCTGAAACGCCATTTGGAAACTCTGGAAGAGCGTCAACTGGAAGCCATGCTCGCGGTCGAAGACAACGAGAAAGATTTACAATCGGCAAAAATTGATCTGGGACGCGTTCAAGCTAATTTAAAAGAACAGAACAAAGACTTAACCAAAGAAAGTGAAATGCTCCGCAAAGATCTGGAGAGACTCAATTCAGAACGTCAGGCCGTGGTCACCGACATCGCCAGCCAGGCTCTCAGCGTGTATGACCAGTTGCGCAAACAGAAACGCGGGATTGCAATTACAACTGTCACGGATAACTCCTGTGAAGCCTGCGGTACTACCCTTACACCCTCACAACAGCAAACGGCTCGCTCGACCAGCCAATTATTCCACTGCCCAACTTGTGGTCGCATCTTATTTGCGAATTAACATGACTTCACTTTTAATACGCTCTGCGCAAAACCGGGAATAAAAAAATGGATCCGCTTTCATTTGCCATTGGTTTTGTCGCGGGCGTTTTGTTTACCTGGCTTTTGAGCCGCTCACGGCCCTTGCTCACGCAGATCCGTGAAAACGCAAAAGAACAGCGTCAGTCTGCACAGACGCGCCGCACAAGCGGGTTGGAAGATAATCATCGCCGCATCACCCTGCGCCGCGCCCAGGGAATGCATTTAGCCTCCTCCCTGTTTTCGCTGGACGAAATCCTACAGGAACCACGTTTGATCGCACCCCCCGCGCGGGTCGAGCCGGGCGTCATTGGGATTCAGGAAGATATCATTTCGCAGACGCTTCCTTATATGCCGGCCTGGCCCGAACTGGCCGCAATCTATCGCGCGCCAACCCTTGGAGTCGCAGAAGCGATCAGAGGCGGATCGAATATTGTGATCGTTGGGGCCGCGGGCATGGGAAAAACTGTCGCACTCGCTCATCTTGCCTCCCTGGCGGCCAACCTCCAGGTCAAGCTGGATGCGGATGCAGAGTTGGAAGCAGTGCCCTATCTATATCATGTCGCTGATTTGCAGTTCCCGTTCGACGCGTCCAAAGATCCAGTCACTACTGTTATCAACGCTGCCAGCGAAAATGCGCCGATCTTCGATCTGAGGCGTTTACCGGGATTCATTCAACAAACATTTAAAAATGGACAGGCCCTTCTGCTGATTGACGGCTTCGATGAACTCGATCCCACCGGACAAAAAGATGTGGCCGAATGGTTCAAGGCTTTATTGCAGATCCATCCCAAGATCAGGATTGTCACAACGGGTTGCGTGGATCAACTCAATGGCTTGATCAGCGTTGGTTTCCATCCGCTGACGTTAATCTCATGGGATGTATCCAGCAGTTTGCACTTCATCCAGCAATGGGGAGAATTGTGGTCACGAACCGTCGCTTTGGAAGCCTGGGCACAAACGGGTCCTGGACAGGTGGATCCGGTCCTGCTCAACACCTGGCTGACAAATGACAACCACGGTCTGACTCCCTTCGAACTGACTCTGAAAGCCTGGGGCGCTTATGCAGGCGACAGCCTGGGTCCGCGCGTGCTGGATGCAATTGCCACTCATGTGCGGCGAGTTGCCCCCAGCGGCACACCGGTCGCAGCGCTGGAACTGCTCGCAATGCAGGTTGTGTTGACATCCCAGCCCATTTTTGACCCACGCCAGGCGCGTGGCTGGGTGAAACAATACGATATTGTGGAAGATAAACCAATTGAGAGCGCTGAAACGGTTACAAAAACAGAAGCAGGCGAAGAAGTCCCTCTCACCGATTCACAAAAAATAAGGATCAAAAAGTCAAAGGCTGGCGAAGCTGTAACCACCTACGGCTTATTGAGCAAAATGGTCGAGAGCGGATTACTGATCTCGCATTCGAACAACAAGATGCGCTTCCTGCACCCGGTGCTAAACGGCTATCTTGCCGGTCAGGCCATCGGCGACAACGACGCCGACACAACCTTGCTTGCCCTTCCGGATTGGGATGGAAAGACGCTGTCGCTGCGTTATTTGGCTGCGCGTGGAGATGCATCCGCGGTTGCGGATATTATGTTGAAAGAATCAAATCTCCCGCTTCACAACTCTGTCTTTGCGGTTGCGCGCTGGCTGCGCGATGCTCCCAAGGAAACTACATGGCGCAGTAAGGCCTTTGCCAGCTTGTTGGCAATCCTTCAAGCAGAAGGCCAGCCGCTTGGTCTGCGCGGGCAGGCGATGGCGGCATTTGTCACCAGCGGTGATGCGGGCGCGGCCACGCTCTTCCGTCAACTTTTAAGTTCGCGATCATTTGAACTAATTCCGCTTGCCGCCCTGGGAAGTGGCGCGCTCAAAGATATGAAAGCGACTGATGCGCTGGAGGAATTGATGCAAGCGCCCGTAAGCGCCGTACGCCGCGCCACCTGCCTCGCTTTGGTAGCTATCGGGACCGAGAAATCTCTGGAAGGAGTCGCACGTGCCCTGCTTCAAGGTGATGAAGAGCTGAGAAGAGCTGCCGCCGAAGCACTGGCGAATGATCCGATTGAAGGCTATCCCGTTCTCAAAGAAGGCGCGACGCTTTCAGACATCCTGGTTCGCCGCGCAGTCGTACATGGACTTTCGCGGGTGGGACAGCCCTGGGCCACCGAAATCCTCCAGCAGATGCAGGTGCAAGATGATCAGTGGGCCGTTCGTAATCTGGCGAATCAATATCTTGAACAAATGCAGAGAATTGACCCGCGCGTCCCGCGTCAGCTTACTGTCCCGTCTGAATCTCCGTGGCTAATCGAATTTGCAGGCAAACAAAAAATGGGAATCCCGCGCGGCGGTCCCGCAACGGATGTGTTACTGAACGCTTTCAAGCAGGGAGATACGGAAGAACGGCTTGCTGCTTTGCCTTATCTCAAGCGTGTCGCCAATGAGGGTATCATTGGCGCGTTATACAATGCAATGTATGGCGAGGATCCTGAAGTCCGTGAAGCGGCATTTTATGCAATCGAAGATATTGGCGCGGACGGAGTCCCGCTTCCCCATCCCAACCAGTTCGGATTAGGTTAATAGCGGGGAAGCAGAAATTGGCTCCTGGATTCACGCGTGCGCTTGAAAAAATAGTAATGGCTGGAAACCAATAAAGGAGAATTTGATGGCGAAAGAAACATTGTTGTTGACAATCGCGGTCCTGGGTGGGACAGGCAAGGAAGGCAAGGGACTTGCCTATCGCTGGGCAAAGGCAGGCTATCAGGTCTTAATTGGTTCTCGCTATTCTGAAAAAGCCGTAACGGCTGCTTCAGAGATCATGGAATTACTGGAGGGCGAATCATCGGTAGTAGGCACAACCAATCAAGAGGCTGCCCAACAGGCAGATATCATTGTTGTGACCGTGCCTTACTCCGGACATCGGGAGATGCTTGAAAGTGTGAAGGATGCGCTCTCTGGCAAGCTGGTCATTGATACCACTGTCCCGCTTGTTCCGCCAAAAGTGAGTAAAGTGCAAATGCCTGCGGCAGGTTCTGCGGCACAAGAGGCCAAGGAGATTCTCGGTAATAACGTGGAAGTTGTGGCTGCATTCCAGAATGTTTCCTATGAACACTTGCTGGGCGAGGAAGAAGTCGAATGCGACGTATTGGTCACTGGCTCGAGCAAAAAAGCCCGGGAAGAGGCGTTGAGACTTGTCGAAGCTGCAGGGCTGGTCGGTTGGGATGCGGGGCCGATTGAGAACTCTGTTGTCGTAGAAGGGCTCACCAGTGTATTGATCAATATCAACAAACAATACGGCTCAACCTACGCAGGGATTAAGATTACGGGTGCTCAGAAGTCATCCATAGATTAATTAAATCTCCCAAGAGAAATTTGCTTGCTATCTAATTTTTGTGGATAAATCTTGATGCTTACCCTTGTTCCTCTTGCCGGGATTCCTCTCATCCGCCAGGGCGACAACCTGGCGGATATTGTTCTCAAGGCGCTCCAGGAAAATAATATTGTTCTCGAAGACAATGACATTCTGGTCTTCGCTCAAAAGATCGTGTCCAAAGCCGAGAGACGCGCAGTCAACCTTGCAAGTGTAACGCCATCTCAACGTGCTATGGAACTGGCAATACAAACAGAAAAGGATCCTCGACTTGTTGAACTTATCCTACGGGAAAGCAATGAAATATTGCGGACGCGGTCCGGGACGATTATTGTTGAGCACAAACTCGGATTCGTCTGTGCAAACGCAGGAATAGATCACTCAAATGTCGCCGGTGTGGGAAATACGGCTGAAGAGTGGGTCTTACTCCTTCCCGAGGAACCGGACCGTTCCGCGGAACTGATTCGTAAAAAGATCGAATCTAAAACAAGTAAGCAAGTGGGCGTACTCATCATCGATTCACATGGACGCGCCTGGCGCAATGGAACCGTCGGGGTCGCGATTGGGATCGCAGGGTTGCCAGGCCTCCAGGATTTGCGTGGCCAAGCGGATCTCTTCGGATTTACCCTTCGTATTACCCAAGTCGGCGTGGCAGATGAACTTGCTGCAGCGGCTTCACTTGCGATGGGGCAGGCGGCCGAGGGCACCCCAGTAGTTCATGTACGCGGTTTTCCTTATTCACTTCGAGAAGGCTCACTCAAGGAATTGATTAGGCCCAAAGAACAAGATCTATTTCGCTAACACCTGATATTTAAAGGACCTATGAAACCTGACACATCATTCTGGAAGGCAATGACTGACTTACTCACGACCCAGGTCATTGTCCTTGATAGACCAAAAGGAAGTACACATCCTCGCTACGGAAAAGCAGTTTACCCGCTCGATTATGGCTATCTCGAAAATACAACTTCAAGTGATGGAAGTGGAATAGATGTGTGGATTGGTTCGTTAAACTCAGTGATGGACAAGCAAGGAACCAAAACATTAACGGGAATCTTATGCACGTTTGATACACTAAAGCGCGATACGGAAATCAAATTATTGATCGGGTGCACTGATGAAGATATTCAAGTTATTCAGGATTTTCATAACGAAATGTACACACTTTATGTCTCCAACCCAATGGTAGAAGATGACCTTCCCAACTGATTTTCTTGACCTGCTCGAAGAAGAAACAAAAGCCCTGCTCTATCTTGCAACCATCATGCCCGATGGCTCACCGCAAGTAACACCTGTCTGGTTTAACACCGATGGCGAGGATGTCCTCATCAACACGAATGAAGGACGCACCAAGGATAAAAACATGAAAGCACGCCCTCGGGTTGCGATGACCATTCAGGATCCAAAGAATCAGGATCGATATCTTGGCATGCGCGGCGAAGTGATCGGATATACAAAAGAAGGTGCAGATGAGCACATCAACCGGCTCTCTCTCAAGTACTATAACAAACCCTGGACGTACACAGATGGGCAACGACGGATCATCTACAGGATCCAACCTCTCCACTTTGACCGACACTACGACTGACCTTCACAACTTCTTGCGGACTCGCCGCTCGATCCGCCGCTTCAAACCGGACTTGGTGCCGGATTCCGTTATACAAAACATCCTCTACACTGCGATGTACGCGCCGTCCGCACACAACCGTCAGCCGTGGCGGTTTGGCGTAGTGACGGATTTATCCGTCAAAATAAATCTTGCTGAAGCTATGGCAATCGATTTCGAACGCGATCTGAAGCGAGACGGTGTTTCCCCTGAAAAAATACAAGCCCAACTCAAACGCTCCAGAGACCGCATTACCTCTGCGCCTATCGCGATCTTGCTTTGCCTCGACATGCGTGAAATGGATTCCTATCGAGATGAAAAGCGTCAATATGCTGAGCGGATGATGGCAATGCAATCCGTCGCTGCGGCTGGCTTGCAACTGCTGCTCGCTGCGCACGCTGAAGGTTTGGGTGGAGTTTGGGTTTGCTCGCCCTTGTTTGCAGGAGAAACAATTCAAAAGACTTTGAATTTATCTGAATCATGGGAACCACAAGCGATGTTTTTTATTGGATATCCTACAGAAATTCCTGAAGTACGAGAAAGAAAGTCTCTCCAAGATATTGCACTGTTTTTGTAAATGCTCTGTGCGCCGTCCTTGGCGCATGATAACCAGAAGCGCCGCCGGGGACGGCGGCCGGAGCAAAACAAGTTGAAAATAGTCGCACTAGCTGGGGGAGTCGGTGGTGCAAAACTCGCCCACGGACTCGCTCAAATTCTTCCTCCCGAAGACCTCACAGTCATTGTCAATACGGGCGATGACTTTGAACATTATGGCTTATATATCTGTCCCGATCTGGATACAGTTTGCTATACGCTGGCAGGATTGGCAAATCCAGAAACAGGCTGGGGACGAGCAGGCGAAACATGGAATGTCATCGAGAATACCTCAAAACTGGGCGGACCCGATTGGTTCGCTCTCGGTGATCAGGATTTGGGGACCCATCTCGAACGAACAAGGCGATTGAAAGAGGGGCAAACGTTAACGCAGGTTACAAAAGACTTTTGTAAGGCGTGGGGAGTTGAACACGAAGTCCTGCCAATGTCTGATCAGCCAGTGAGGACGATTGTCGAAACCGAAGAGGGCGAGCTCGCGTTCCAGGAATATTTCGTGCATCGTCGTTGTGAGCCGCTCGTTAGAGGCTTTCGCTTTGACGGAGTCGAGGTAGCGGAAACCGCGCCCGGGGCGCGTGAAGCGATCCAATCTGCAGAGGCAGTCATCATCTGTCCGTCGAATCCGTGGGTCAGCATCGATCCAATCCTGCAGGTTATCAAAAGGATGGAGAAGCCGGTGATTGCAGTTTCGCCGATCATTAGCGGGAAAACGGTCAAAGGACCAGCCGCGAAGATGTTCCTGGAACTGGGAATCGAACCCTCCGCGCTGGCAGTGGCGAATCACTATTGTGATCTCGCGATGGGGTTTGTGTTGGATACACTCGATCAGCAACTACAGGAAAATATTAGGAGTCTAAATATGCGTACGCTTGTAACAAATACGTTGATGAAGGGTCTTGATAATAGAAAACAATTAGCGAGCGATATACTGGACTTTATAGGAAATAACCTATGACACTTTGGGCAATCGTCCCTGTGAAGCCGTTACGGCGAGGTAAGTCGCGCCTGGCTGGAGCCTTATCGGAAGATGAGCGGACGGAGCTAAATCGCCTGCTCCTGGAAAATACGCTGAAGACGTTTTCCGACCTAAAAGAAGTGGAAGAAGTTTTGGTCATTAGCCGTGATCCACAGGCGTTGACCATTGCACGCAATCATGGCGCGCGTACTGTTCGGGAAGACGGACAACCAGAATTGAATACGGCACTCAAGCGTGCCACGGTTGTTGCACAGGTATATGCAACGCGCGGCGTTCTGGTCCTACCGGCGGATCTTCCGCTTGTTTCTCGTGACGATATCCTCACATTGATCGGTCGCGCCGGAGAACCTCCGGTGGTTGTCATCGCACCAGACCGGCATGGAACTGGCACCAATGCCTTGTTGATCTCCCCGGCCGGCTTGATCGAGTACGATTTTGGGGAAAATTCATTTCAACGCCACTGCCAACGCGCCAAGGACGCGGGCGCCAGGCTCGAGATCGTTGACCTCCCTACACTTGGTCTGGATCTGGATTTGCCGGAGGATCTTGAACTCGTTCGTAAATTTGAAATGACAAAAATGGCATAGCAAGCGCTTGTCTACACTCTTAATTGCACCTCTTCAGCATGAGTTCCTCATGCTTGGAGAGGTGTTTTATTTGCATAGGTTAGCCTTGCGAAGGTTTTATTGTGGTCACGACATCGCGATGCCTAACCTTCGCAAGGCTTAGACATGTATAAGTTGACTATACGGTTTAATATGACATAACACCATCGGGATATGGAGTTTTTTCACTCGGTATCTGTCTGACAAATGCTATAATAAATTTGTGATTTTTGACACGAAAAATCCAACTATTTTTCACAATTGAGGTGTTCCATGGATAAGCACGGCAACGTAGATTCTCAAATCATGACCAGACACCAGCTCCAAGCAGAATTGCTCAGATGTGAATACTGTGAGGAAAAGCCCTGCACCAAAGCCTGCCCTGTCAACTGTTCGCCTTTTGATTTTATTATGGCAGCCCGCGTCGGAAACCCGTCAGATATCAAGCGAGCCGCGGCGGAGATCATGCACAGCAATCCACTTGGAGGCGTTTGTGGTCTCGTTTGTCCAGATCGGTTCTGTATGGCGGCTTGTTCAAGAAAGAAATTTGACGGATCTATCAACATCCCGAAAGTCCAGGGGACTCTCGTGGAAATGGCGAAAAGGCTCGGGGGAATTCCTAAATTTGAAACACCAACTTTAAACGGCAAAATGATAGCAGTGATCGGTGGCGGTCCCGCAGGACTGGGAGCAGCTGCTGCGTTGGGACAGCTTGGCTACACTGTAGATATTTTCGAGAGCCGCGCCACATTGGGTGGAATGATGAATCTGATTCCCGATCCGCGCCTCGATAAGAATGTAGTCCAATCGGATATTGAGTTTTTGCTTTCCCTCGGCGCGATTTCCGCAAAGACCGGCGCCAAAGTGGAAGACCCGAAGTGGTTGCTTGCACAAGGATATGAGGCTGTCTGTGTCACAACTGGTCTGTGGAAACCAATCGAGCTTGGTATTGAAAATGAAGACCTGGCGATCAAGATGGTTGACTTGCTTTCGAACAAGGAAGCTTATCAATTCGATGGCCGCGTGGCGATCATCGGTGGCGGCGCGACCGCAGTAGACTGTGCCATCACCGCCAAAGAACGCGGTGCAGCCTATGTCGAAATGTTCATGCTCGAAAAACTCTCTGAGATGCCATTGACGCCCGTGGAACGACAGGAATTGATTGATTATGATATCGAAGTCAACGGTCGAATTCGAATCAGTAGAATCAGCACAAATGGCAAAGATATTTCAGGAATCGAAACGAAAAAAGTTCAACTGATTGAGGGACAGCCATTCAAGCCTGCCAATGTCCACGACGTGGAAGGAACAGATGTCATTCGAACCGATTTCAACGCGGTCGTGATGGCGATTGGGATGAGGTCTTATTTTGCTCGTGAAAAGGTGGTTGGTCTCTTCTATGCTGGTGATATATCCAACGGTCCAACCACCGTAGTGGAAGCGGTTGCCTCTGGTAAAAACACAGCCCTCGAAATTGATGCTTTTCTGAAGAGACAGGAAAAGCCTGAAATCAAAAAAGCAACCAAATCCCATTTTGCGATGCCCGGCTATCATCCCGTACCCGTCTCGCTTGAAACAGATTTCTTCGGACGGAAAATTAACTCACCTTATTTGCTTTCTGCCTCGCCTTTGACGGATGGCTTTGAACAAATGAACAAGGCCTATGAGCACGGCTGGGCGGGGGGGATCATGAAGACCGCGTTCGATAGCGTGCCGATCCATATCCCATCCGAGTATATGTTCACGTTTAACAACCTTACCTACGCGAATGCTGACAATGTCTCCGGGCACCCACTGGATCGCGTTTGTCGCGAAGTCGAGCAGCTGATCAAGCAGTGGCCCCATCGCTTGACAATGGCATCCACCGGCGGACCGGTTTCGGGTCAGGATGAATGCGATCAAAAAGGCTGGCAATCCAATACCCGAAAACTTGAAGCGGCCGGTGTAATGGGCATCGAATATTCATTATCTTGCCCACAAGGTGGAGATGGAACCGAAGGGGATATAGTTTCGCAAAACGCGGTCCTCACCGCCAAAATCATTGACTGGATCATGGAAGTGGGTTCACCAGACATTCCAAAGCTTTTCAAGTTGACAGCAGCGGTCACCTCGATCGTCCCCATTCTACGAGCGATCCGTCAGGTACTCAATAAATACCCAGAGAAAAAAGCTGGCATTACGCTCGCAAACTCCTTCCCCACCCTGGCATTCCGACCAGCGATTGGACGTGTTTGGGAAGAAGGTGTTGTGACCGGTATGAGTGGGGATGGCGTCACACCCATTTCCTATTTGACACTGGCGAATGCTGTTCCGGAAGGGATCGAAATCTCCGGCAATGGCGGACCCATGACCTACAAAGCTGCCATGGATTTCCTGGCCCTTGGCGTCAAAACGGTCCAGTTCTGCACAATTGCGACCAAGTACGGATCCGGCATCATTCGCGACCTTGAATCGGGTACGGCGTTCCTGATGCAGGAGCGCGGCATCTCAAGCATGAAGGAATTGATCGGAATCACACAACCGCATCCTATTACAGACTTCATGGCGCTTTCGCCGGTCAAGAAGATTTCCAGCTTCAATTACGATCTTTGCAGTGCCTGTGGAAACTGCGCACGCTGTCCTTATCTTGCCATCCAATTGGACGAGAAGGGGCTTCCACACTCTGATCCTGCTTTGTGTATCGGATGCTCGATCTGCGCGAAGAAGTGCTTTACTGGCGCGATCACGATGCGCGAACGCAACCCTGAAGAACTTGCCCTGCTGATTGAAAACTGACCATACAACTGCCAAAGCGAAAGGATTAAATATGACAACAAGATTTGAAAATGGGATTGTGGCAACCTTGGGCCCCAACAACCGCGTGATTTGGAACGGCTCCGTGGTAACGGAAGGTGAAAACATTGTAGCCGTGGGCAGCGCCGCGGAACTGAAGCAGCGTTTCCCGAATGCCGACGTGGTGCATTGCGCGGGCAAGATCATTTTGCCAGGGTTTATCTGCACGCACCATCACTTCTATTCAACCATGGCGCGCGGGATGTCCATCCCAGGCCAACCTGCTTCTAACTTTGTGGAAATCCTTGAGCGGCTGTGGTGGAAGGTGGATCGGGCCCTCGCCGAAGAAGACATCACCCTCTCCGCCCAGATCCCTCTCATCGAATGCATTCGCAATGGCACCACGACCGTCATTGACCATCATGCCTCACCCGGCATGCGCGATGGCTCGCTTGACCTGATCGAAAATGCAGTTCGTCAGGCAGGAATCCGTGCCTCATTGTGTTATGAAGTCTCGGATCGAAATGTGATGGGCGGTGGCATTGAAGAGAATGAACGCTTCATCAAGAAGATTGGGAAAGGGGATGGACAGATCGCGGCGATGATGGGACTGCACGCCTCGTTCACGCTCTCTGACCAAACCCTCGAAAAATGCGTTGGCATTGCAAAAGATGCGAGTGTAGGATGCCATGTCCATGTGGCAGAAGACCTCGCAGATAGAGAAGATTCACTCCAAAAGTATGGCATGCCGACGGTTCACCGCTTGGATAAGATGGGCGCCTCGGGTGAGAAATCCCTTTTCATCCATTGCGTCCACATTGACGAATCAGAAATGGATCTGATCGCTGCCACCAACACCAGCGTTGTTCATAATCCAGAGTCGAATATGAATAACGCAGTCGGGGTGACCCCGCTCTTCGGTTTATTGAAGCGGAACATCCTGGTAGGTCTGGGTAGCGACGGCATGTCGTCTGATATGCTGTCTCAGATGCGCTGTGCCTATCTGCTCCATCGACTCGCGAACCATGACCCCCGTGTGGCATTCATGGAAGCCCCAAGGCTCCTGTTGCAAAATAATGCAGATATCGTGGAACGTCAATTTGGCATTCGCGTGGGAGAAATCGCAGAAGGCCGCCCGGCAGATTTGGCGATCATAGATTATCAACCTCCCACCGTGTTGAGCGAAGCGAACTTCCTCGGGCATCTTATCTTCGGCCTTGTCGATGCAACCGTTGATACTACCGTATGCAAAGGGAAGATTTTGATGCAGGGCAAGAAGATCCTCTCACTCGATGAGGAACGTATCGCAGCACGCTCGCGTGAGCTCGCACCTCAGATGTGGGAAAGATTGGCTGCGCTTTAACCCCAGATATTTACCAAAAATACAAACTGTCCCCGTCCAACGGGGACAGTTTGCTTAATCATTTGTGAGGAATTGTTTATTGATTGCCCACTCTGTTGCTCATATTCTAAGACTTCGCAGTTTTTAGAACTTTCTTTGTGTTTTCGATAATATCATCCACACGCGGATGCATACACAGGAAGCAGTATCCAAAAGGCAATGCATGCGAACACGTAGCAGGGCCAGCTTTTAAACATTCGGCAAAGTTCCCAACCCCAATTTCGACCACACGACAATTCTTAATTCCGCGCTTAGCGTTTGTTTTTACACTATCTTTTGTCATCACAGATCTCCGCTTTGAGAAGCATTACAAGAGAAACTTTATCAACAATCCACATTCAGTATAGGACGACCTTGCCCTGATTTATAGTGATTATATTCACAATCAGAATGGATGTTACTCATGATTACTCATCCAGACATTTTTTTTGAAATGCTTGCTATGTCTTGGTTTAGTTGGAAAATCTTCAATTTCACTTTCAGGTATAATGCCGTCATGATTGGTCCAATTCCTTAGCCTATCAATAAAAGAATTTCCCGAATCCTAAAAACTGAAACACATTATTATCATCCCGTAAATGGAGGATCGTCATCGTGGAAAGAGTAGCACTATACCTGCAAGACTCACATGATCTCAGAGATGGATTGGATTACGCGCGTTATGCGGAAGCCCATGGTTTTGAAGCCGTGTGGCAAGCTGAATCGCGCCTGGTCCGGGACGCGATCGTCCCAATGGCAGCTTATGCTGCGGTGACCGAGCGGATTAAAGTTGGTTCAGGTGTGATCAACAACTGGACCCGCAACATCGGTCTGCTCGCAGCCACGTTCCTCACGCTCGACGATCTGGCGCCGAATCGCATCATCTGTGGGATTGGCGCATGGTGGGATCCGCTGGCAAGTAACGTTGGTATCAAGCGCCGCAAACAATTGACTGCGATGCGTGAGACTGTTGACGTAATGCGCCGTCTGCTAAATATGGAGCGGGTCACTTTTCATGGCGAATTCCATCAGGTGGAAGGGATCGAACTGGATGTCGTCCATGGACGGCGTGAGCCACGTAACATCCCAATCATGATTGGCGCAACCGGTGATCAGATGATGGAATTGACCGGAGAAATCGCAGATGGGGCTGTGATGAATTACTGCGTCCCACCTGAATATAATGACAACGCGTTGGAATTACTTGAAAAGGGCTTGAAGAAATCCGGTCGCAAACTCGAAGGTTTTGACAGACCACAGTTGATCGTCTGTTCTGTCGATGAAGATCATGATAAAGCCATTGAGTACACCAAGGAATTGCTCTGTCAGTATCTCGCACAACAACCTCACATTGCCAAGGCCTCAGGCGTTTCACAAGATGTAATCCAGCAAATCCAATCGATCCTGGGTTGGCCTGCTACGAAAGAACAGATCAACAAGGCTATGCATCTTGTCCCGGATGAACTGGTCGATCGCATCACTGCCTCTGGAACACCGACTGAAGCAAAGGCCAAAGTGGAAGAATATAAAAAGCGCGGTTGCACCTGCCCTATTCTCTATCCGGTCGGTGGAAATTTCAAACTGCTGATCGACACTTTTGCACAAGTGTAAGTCTTTCTGTTGAATAAAAACAAAACCCTCCTTATTTTTAGGAGGGTTTGTCATTTGTATCAATCTTGGTTTCCCTGCAAATAATCCAAAAGAAGTTGTAAAGCCGCGTCCACCGCCAGGGCTTTATTTTTCTCGCGGTCCCCTGAGGGAAAGTGGAAAAGCTGTGCAAACTCCCCCTCTGCTGTAACCAGTGCAATCCATGTCGTGCCAACCGGCTTTTCGGGTGTTCCACCCCCTGGACCAGCGATCCCACTCACTGCGACAGAGATATCCGCTTTCATCGAATCACGAATGCCGCGCGCCATCTCCAGAACCGTCTCGCGACTCACTGCACCTTTCGTATTCAGCGTATCCCACGAAACACCTAGCAGAGCCGCCTTGGTTTCATAAGCATAGGCTACAACGCTGCCCAGAAAATATTCTGATGAACCAGGAACATCTGTGATACGACTGCCCAGCAAGCCACCCGTGCAGGATTCAGCCAGCACAAGTTTTAATCCACGTTCCTGCAATAAGTTTCCAACTTGAATCTCCAGGGAGTTTGGCACATTTACCTCAATCAAGTGATTGACGAGATTATACCCGCGCTTATTCTCGGTTATAATTTTGATTATGGCAGACTGGGCAGGAAAAACGCTCGGAAAGGTTCATTTCGAAGATTTGATAGCCCGAGGGGGTATGGCTGAAGTCTACACGGGAACCCATGATTCTTTCGGGCGAGTCGCTGTGAAGGTAATGAGAGGCTTGCTTGAAAAAGATTCAGATCAACTCGCCCGTTTTCAGCGCGAGGCTGAAGTCATTGAGGACCTGCGGCATCAAAACATTGTGCAGATGCTTGAATACGACGTTGCAGATGAATCCCCTTATCTCATCATGGAGTATATACCAGGCCCTTCGTTGGCAGCTTATCTGAAAAGATTACAGGACAAAAAACAGCGGTTGCCCATTGGCATTGTCGCCCAGATATTAAAATCAATAGCCAGCGCCTTGGATTACGCCCATCTCAAAGGGATTGTCCATCGTGATATCAAACCTGCCAACGTTCTTCTACGCTCACAGTCTGAAATCGTTGAATTTGATAAACCACTTCCAGCAGATGTGGAACCGATCCTCACGGACTTTGGTCTGGTCCGCCTTCTGGACTCAACCATGCACACGACAGCCGGTTCCGTCAGTGGCACACCGGCTTACATGAGTCCTGAACAGGCACGCGGCGAAAAAGTTGACAAGCGGACAGATATTTACTCGCTTGGCATTATGCTCTACGAGATGCTTGCGGGGGTAGTACCATTTCAATCTGATACCACGTTTGGCATGTTGATGAAACATATCAATGAACCGCCGCCTCCCATTCAAGGAATCTCAACAGATTTGCAGTTTCTGATTGATCGTGCCCTTGCTAAAAAACCCGAAGATCGTTATGAAAGCGCTGGGGCTCTGGCAGATGAATTCCTGGCTCTCTTCAACGGGCAGACGATATCACCAGGTACACTTCATATCGTTGAGATGGCGCGTCAAGCCGCGGAAGCTGATAAGCAGAACAAGCCTCAACCTGAGCCAAGTCGCACAAACTGGGTACGGATCGGTGCCGAAATTACGATTGCCCTGGTTTTGATGTTTGCGATATTTCGATATTTTATTGATCCAAATATCACGACTGCTGTAGACCCAAATGCACCGGTTGGCAGAATGCGGTTCTCGTTCTCTAGCAGTGATAATGATAGGATTAACGTCTCATTGACCCGAGGATCTCCTCCCAAAGACACTGAACATTATGAGGTCTGGCTCGTCCATGACGACGGGAAGTTCCGTGATGTAGGAAGGATTGCGTTCGACGCAACCGGAGTTGGACGATTGGAATTTACGGATCCGGATGGAAAGAATTTGCTGGATGGTTTGAGCAAGGTTCAGATCACTAAGGAACAAAATGCTCCTTCGGTAACTAAACCTACCGGGGAAGTTGTTTATTCTTCTGTTTTTCCTTCACAGACTCTAGGCCACGTTCGGAATCTCGGTGTTTCGTTTAAAGGTGGTTCAGATAATGCATCTTTGATAGCAGGACTTTTTTATTACAGCGGCAGTTATATCGAAGCTGCTATTAATGGCGATCCTGACTATCCAAGTTACATTCCAATGAGTACAGCCTATGAGAAGGGCGATGAGGCGAATTTCCGCAAGAGAAACGAAGAAGTCATTAACATGATCGTCGGCAGCCAGAGCGATCAATATTTGGACTACGATAAAGATGGTCAGATAGATACCCAGGCCAATGGGTATGGAAGCTTACCCAACGGAGATCAAGCGGGGTATCTTCAGGAGACGGCAGTCGAGGCGCAGGCTGCGGCAGACGCGCCTGATACTACATCGAATATAGGCCAGCAAAATCAGACTCTTCAAATCTGTATTCAGAATATGAAAGATTGGACAAACCAGATTTTGCCTTTGGCTTTGAAGTTGCAAGCGACTTCATTCGGAAGTCCAGATATGAAACCAACCCTTGATGAATTATCTAAACTTGGGAAAGCACTCTCCAACGGAGTAGATGCCAACCACAATGGAATCGTAGACCCTAGTAAGGGGGAGTGTAGTGCTTCGCAGGCTTATGATTACGGCACGTATATGGCGGACTTTCCAATCTTCGAAGGGCCAAACAGAATACCCCCTACCGCAGAAAATAAATAACCTCCTGCCGATGCAGGAGGTTATTATTCATAATATGTGTTTAGGGAGTAGAGGGCATGTTCTGCTGGATCGAATTAAATATGTCGTTGATACCTGGTCCCAGCGCGCGCAGGATACCAATCACACCCAGTGAGAGACAGCAGAAAACCACCAGGAAAGGCAGGAAGTATGAGCCAAGAGCCTGCCCCCAGCCAAATTGATTGACACCCTTTACGGCCATTACCTCTAGAACAATTACATAAAGCACCCCAATTAAGCTCACAAGACCAAAGCACAATCCTACAAAGGGGATGGCAGCTAATAGAGTAAATACACTGTTGATTAATGAAAAAGGCGCCACAATGGCGGCAGTTGCATACGCCAATTGCTCAAACGTTCCGCGTCCGCTAAACATCTTTGCCAGCAATTGAACGATACCCACAAAGATCACAAATCCTATAACGGAAATAATTGGTCCTGCGCAAACAGCAGCCAGAAGGCTGCCACCGGCCATCCTGGGGAAGCCAGTGCCTCCAAAATTAGAATTTTGCATCATCTGGCGAAACAGCACACCTTGCACAAGCGATGCAAACAGGAGATTTACCAATGATCCCAAGAAAACCCATAGCAAGGCTGTGGTCAATTTGGCGTTGGGCGACTGGGCGATCCTTGCAAACGTTTGATCGCTTGGCTTGGTAAGTGCATCTCTCCAGACGGAAATCCATTCCGAAACGCCCGAAGGTGGTGGCAACATCGGGGTGTTCATTTGTTCGCTCATAAGAGCCTCCAATAAGTATAGATTTTTTCCATTATTGCACGAAATATTGTGAATTACAACCCATTACGTTAAAACAATACCTGAGCATGATAAGGCACAGGAGTATTATAGAGGTCGCATTTCGTTACAATTCCTTTATCATGATCATACCGGAGAGAGAGTAACCATGTCTACTCAATATCCTATTGCTTTCTGGAGCCTCGAAAATCTCCTTGATACAGAGAACTCACCGCGCCGCACGACAAAGTTGCTCGTGTACTCGGCAAATCGATTAAGGGTTGGACACAGCCACTCTTAGATCACGAGGTCGCCCAATTGTCTTCCATTATCCAGCAAATGAACTTGAGTTGTTAGTCCAGAGCCTGGCGCTGCGTGGAAGGAATTATCAGGTCATTACTTGAAGACTAAAATCCATATCTCCGCGCATCAGGAAGATAAAGGGTTTTGTGTTCCGTCTCCTCGTATATCTTACAAGGGACGGGAGGCGGGGAGGATCGTTTCCATGTTAAAAGTCATCCCAAAAGGAAACTAGTGAGACGCAGAAGAAATGTTAAGACCAATACCGGATCTTATTGATNCTTACACGGTGCACAAAAAACACACACTGATTTTTCTCTANGTACAATCTTTTATTTGCAGACAACGAAATATTTTCTAGACCCTCNAATAAATGAAATTGAGAAACTCTTTATTCCATCTATATGTGCACTCTCCCAAGAAAACCCGCTCTATGAGAATAACATGTCTACTTTCCTCTCGTTACATATAGTGAAATCTTGCCGAAACTTATGCGACTTATTGACATAGCATGGAGAACTGGCGTAACCAGCGGTTGCGGCCAGCTCTGTTCAAGAGGGACGATGGAGCCATTCCCTGACCGCACTGCTACCGCCCGTCTCATAATTAACTTTACCTTTCACATGCATGCGTAGGCTGAAATTCAAACGTAAAGTAAAGTAAATTATGCGGCACTATGTAGTTATGTAATCAAGGACATTTCTATGAATCGTGATCTATTTGTGCGTTCTAAAGCCAACCCAATTATTAAACCTACCGATTTGCCTTTCAATGTTAATGGCGTGTTGAATCCGGGTGTCGCCCTAGTTGACGAGGAAGTCGTGTTGTTGCTGCGGATCGAGAACCGGCGAGGGATTTCTGGGTTATATGTGGCGAGGAGCGCGAATGGTGTCGATGGTTGGCGTATCGAGGGGCAGGCGCTTCTGGAGCCCAGGCTCGCCGAGTATCCGTATGAAAAGTGGGGCTGCGAAGATCCGCGTGTGACCGAAATCGGTCCACACACCTGGATGATTGCCTACACAGCGTATTCACCATTTGGCCCCGGCGTGGCAATCGCAAAAACGGAGGACTTTGTTTCCGTGGAGCGTCTTGGGTTGGTGATGGCTCCCAACAAGGATGCTGCTCTTTTTCCAGAAAGAACCAGTGGCTTATGGTTCATGCTACACCGCCCAGAAACCAGCTCTGGCGAACACATCTGGTATGCCTCTTCAGATGATCTTCTCCATTGGGCATTGCCGGATGTTCTGCTGCCGACCAACGGCGGGCCCTGGTGGGATGGCTTGAGAGTTGGCACTGGTGCTCCTCCTATCCGTACGGAGAAGGGATGGCTTTTGATTTACCATGGCGTAAAGGAGGCAGGTCATGGACACCCGATCTATCGGTTAGGGCTGGCGCTGCTCGATCTAGAGGATCCGCGCAAGCTGCTGGCGCGGTCTTCTGATTGGGTCTTTGCACCCGAGACTGAATATGAGCAGCGCGGGCTGGTGCCCGATGTCGTTTACACTTGTGGTGCCCTGGAACGCGATGGCGAGATATGGATGTATTATGGTGGCGCCGATACTGTCATAGGATTGGCAATCGCCAAGACTTCTGATTTGGTCGACTTTGTCCTGGAGCACGATTTTCTGCATGAAGAACCACGATCGGTAAATCGATCCACCGAGAGTAGCCGCTGACAGGAAGGAGAGAAGAGATTGAGCATGGCAACACTCAATCAAGTGTTTCCGGTGAAAAGACAAGTGCCGCTAGAAGGCTTGTATTTGGGCGAAAGGTTGATGGAGCTCGCTGCGGAGATGGGCAGGAGCCTGGTTCTGACTGATTACTTGACAGACAAAAATGGAGTGATTGCTAAAGCTACTAAAGATGGTCACTTTGAGATACCTGCGGCATTAAAAAACTCGTCCGACTGGGGCCGTTACCAGGAGTTGATGGCACAGGCAGATGTAATCATCAGCAGCGGATCTTATTTCAAACGCCTGGCAACCTCCCAGGATGTCCTTTACCAATTCGAGCCTGGAAACGCGTTTGAAAAATTAGGGCAATGGCGACTCAACGCAGGCTTTAAGAAAAGAAGTCCAGATGTGGCCATTGTCACCCGTGAATTGGATTTTGAGATTCCGGAAAAGCTGATCGAAAGCGGTCGAAGAATCTTCATCTTTACCCCCGATGCCATGGCGAAATCCGACAAAGCCAGGTCTCTAAGCAATGGAAATATAGGGATCATAGGAAGCGGCGAGGGGAGAGTTGAGGGAGGCCGGATGATCGCTACCCTTTCCAATCACATGGCCTACCGCGTGATCATGATGGTAAGTGGGCCACATATCCTTGACCTTCTGCTTAAGGCGGAACGCATGGATCTTATCTATGTGACTCAGGCTCAAGTGAACATCCCTTTTGAAGACCCCTCCACTGTGCAAACTATTTTATTGGGAGGAAAGAAAGTCAGTGACCTGAAAGACTTCACCCTCGCGCACCAATTCATTCAGGAAAATGTGGTTACTGAGGATGCATCACTCATATCCCAGTCATTTCTGAGATACGACCGGAAAGACCTTAAGGACTGAACGCGATTTGATGAACTTTGCCGGCCGAGCCCTTACGTTAGTAGTTGGGTGAGGAGCCAACCGTCGAAACCCAGCAAATCTCCAAATTCAGCGTGGTTAATGAATCCGCTACGACTCACACCTGCCACGCAGCCTTTACAGCGCTCTGATTCGGCGGGAGGAGCTTGGCAAAGCCTAATAATAGAAAAGTCAGATGGCAGAGGGGCAAGATACTAAGATGACACAAACGTTCTACTTGCAGTAAAATTACCTTCTATGGAAATTTCCGAAAAACTGCAGGGCATACTTGCCACTCTTCCCGCAAAACCGGGTTGTTACCTGATGAAAAATGCCGAGGGGAAGATTATCTATGTCGGGAAAGCGATTAGTTTAAAGAACCGCGTCCGCTCTTATTTTCACGCGGATACAGGTCACGACGCGAAGACTCGCAGACTTGTCCGCGAGATAGCCGATATTGAGTGGATCGTGGTTGGGTCGGAGCTTGAGGCGCTCATCCTGGAGATGAACCTCATCAAAAAGCATCGGCCAAAGTACAACGTCCGCTTGAAGGATGATAAGCGCTACCCCTACATCAAAATCCACTGGGCTGAGCCTTTCCCGAAGGTCACCGTGACACGGCAAATGGTTGAGGATGGATCGCGTTATTTTGGGCCTTACACTTCTGCCTGGGCTGTTTATCAAACACTGGATGTACTTCGCCGTATCTTTCCCTACTTGACTTGTGACCGCGAGATCACTGGGATGGATAAACGTGCGTGTCTATACTACGACATCAAACTGTGTACCGCTCCCTGTATCGGCGCGGTCAACCAGGCGCAATACCGCCAAACAATCTCTGACCTGATGGATTTCCTCAACGGACATAGTGAGGAGATTGTCACGCGTTTACAAAGGGACATGGAAAGGGCCTCGGAAGAGATGCGCTTTGAGAAAGCCGCGGCCGTACGCGATCAACTCAAAGCGATTCAATCCGTTATTGAACGGCAAAAGATTATCTTTGCTGCAGATTATCTGGACTCTGATGTGCTGGCAATGGCACGCAGCAATGGCGAAGCCTGTGTGCAAATCTTCTTTATTCGCGGCGGTAAGTTGATCGGACGTGAATATTTCATCCTTGAAGGGACAGAGGATGAAGCAGATTCCGAGGTCATGCAGCAATTCATTACGCAATTCTATACGGAGGCCGCGACCATCCCGCAACAGGTGATGCTCCCACAGGAAATCGAAGAAGCAAAGATCGTCAGTCAATGGTTGAGGTCGAAACGCGGCGGTGAAAAGGTTGAGTTTTTTGTCCCCAAGGAAGGCCAGCCGCGCGAACTCGTGCAAATGGCAACTGAAAACGCGACGGAAACATTGCAGGCATTGCGTGCGCAGTGGCAAGCCGATACCCATAAACAGGAGCAGGCTCTGACAGAATTGCAACAGTTTTTGAATTTACCCGGGCCGCCCAACCGAATTGAATGCTATGATATTTCAAACATGCAGGGCACCGCAATTGTTGGAGCAATGGTTGTTTTCACCCAGGGCGTACCCGATAAAAAGTTATATCGCAAATTCAACATCGAAAGTGTGATCGGCGCGCCGGATGATTTTGCTTCGATGGAGGAAATGTTAACGCGCAGATTTCGCAGGTGGCGCGGCGCTCAACAAACGGAAGCAGAACCCGGTTCCAAACCAGACGCCTCGTTCTCCTTCCTGCCTGACCTCATTATTATTGATGGCGGCAAAGGTCAGTTGGGACGTGTGGTCAGTGTCCTGGAGAAATTTGAGTTACTGGATAAAATCCCAATCGTGGGACTCGCGAAACAGCGCGAGGAAATATTTTTTCCGCATAAATCGGACCCGCTGATGCTGCCACGCCATTCGCAGGCACTCTACCTGGTGCAGAGAATCCGGGATGAGGCGCATCGTTATGGCATCACCGCGCACAGAAAGAAACGCCAAAAACTTGGCATGGCTTCGCAATTGGATGCCATCCCCGGGATCGGACCCACCCGTCGAAAAACCCTCTTGAAACATTTTGGTTCCGTAGATAAGATTAGAGAGGCCTCAATTGAAGAACTCCGAGCTGTTGTACCGGAAGATGTGGCAAACTCGATCAGGGCGCATCTGGAATGAGGCAAGTCTGAGTAGTGGATGATGACGAGGAAATGAATCAAGCGATCGGCCTCATGCTAAACGTGCTGGATTGCGAAGTCACATCATTTCATAACGCCCGTTCGGCCGCGCAAAAGTTGTTGACCGGTAAAACACCGCATCTGCTCATTCTCGACCTCAATATGCCGGAAATCTCCGGACTGGATTTACTGGAATTCCTGCGACGACGTACGGAATGGAACGAACTTCCCATTGTGATCCTATCTTCGGAATCAGCGGATGGCAGGGTGGATAGGGCACTTCAATTGGGCGCAGATGCCTATATTATGAAACCAGTAACTATCGAAGAACTCGAAAAAGCTATGGAAACTTCCATCCATAAACACGTGAGTACAAAGTGAACTATGGCAAACAAAAAATCAAAGAGCAACAAACAATCCAAATCAAGCGAGAATCAGGATAAAAGACGAACAAGAATGCTGCAGATCTTTTTTGCTGTGTTTTGCATTATTCTGATCCTATCGATGGTTCTCTCATTGACAGTAAAATAACCTCAGCCGCTCCACTGATAATCGACGCGGCATTTTACTAAATTATGTTTAGCATTGAATTGGTATAAAAAAATATCCTTTTTTTATACTTCTGTTCACTATTTATCCAAGCCTTGCCCTCCTGACCTGGAATTTCCGCGAAGTAGATAGCACAAAAATAATACTGAGACCAATGTTGTTTTCCATTGCTCTCGCTTTGGTCTTTTGTATTCTTTGTTTCAAGCTCTTGAGGAGCTGGCCGAAAGCAATATTAATAACTACTCTCTTTATCATTTTCTTCTTTAGCTTTGGGCATATTTCCATCTTTTTTGAAGAATCAACTTTGTTCAAAGCGCTGGGAAGCCCGGAATGGTTGATTAATTTAATTCTTCCAGTCTTACCGGTGCTGTTCGTAATTCTCCTGTGCTCTCTTATTCTGACAACAAATATAGACCTGACGCAGGTTTACGCGACGCTCAACACAATTTCTGCCTTCCTTGTACTTTTTTCCTTTTTCACTTTAGTAATCAACTCTTATCAACAACGACTTGTATCCGCAGATCGACAAACTGAACAATCACAGCAAACCTCAGCGAATCCCGACATCTATTACATTATTTTGGATGCATACGGACGGCAAGCTTCGTTGCGGTCATTGGGTTACGACAATTCTGCATTTATTGGGGATCTAAAAAATATTGGTTTCTACGTGGCTTCATGTAGCAGAAGCAATTATCCCCAAACTGTTGTCTCACTGGCTTCATCCTTAATCATGGGATACCTGTGGGATGTGATACCCAATCAAGGATCAGATGATCGTAATTCCGAAGCGGTGTATGCAGCCGTCCTATACAGCAAGGTCCGGGAGGAATTTGAAAACCGTGGATATAAAATTCTTGCCTTCGATTCGGGAGCTGGCTGGCTCAATTGGCGTGATGCTGACCAATTTTTCGCGCCAGAATCTGAACCGTTCTTCTCTACTTCTCTTGACCCATTTGAATATATTTTTCTGGACACAACCGCTCTGCACCCTCTCATGACACAGCCTTTTTTCTTGAGGAACAAGTACGTTCACAACTATAACCGCATCCTTTTTACGCCCAATGAACTTCCAAAACTGGCACATGTAGAGGGCCCTAAGCTTGTTTACATTCACATGCTCATTCCTCATCGGCCCAACATATTTATGCCAGATGGCTCCATGAACTTGAATACAGATTACTACAAAAAAGGGGCAGGCGAAGGAATAAATCGGAAATATGATATTGAGGGTTATATTAATAATACAAAATTCATCAATAGCCGCCTGCCCAATGTCCTTCGTAAATTAATTCAGGAGAGCCAGACTCATCCTATCATCCTCATTCAGGGAGATCACGCTTATCAACTTCCTGACATTCGATTCGATAATTTGAATGCCTATTTTTTTCCAGACCACAACTCTGGTCTGCTCTACCAGAAGATTACGCCCGTGAACACGTTTCGAGTAGTTTTTAATACCTACTTTGGTAGTGACTATCCACTACTGAAAGATCAAAGCATTAATGTTGGTATCAACCGTCCCTACGGGAAAAAAACGATGAAACTCACAGCATGTCCCTAGAGTGATTTTGGAAGCGAACTGGTATAATCCATGCCGCGCGGCGCCTCAAAGCCGCGCTTTATTTCGCAATTGTTTCAATGCGGGATCCTCTCGCACTGTAAGAAAAGGTACGTATGCTCGAAAAATTAAAAGGCATTGAAGAACGGTACGAACAGCTTGGAAAAGAATTCCTCGAAGTGGGCAATAACTATCAACGCGCTGCAGAGATCAACAAAGAGCGCGTCGATTTGGAAGTTATTGTTGAGAAGGCACGTGAATATCGGCAGGCGATGAAAAGCCTGGAGGAAGCCAGAACCATTCTCGAATCCGAAAAAGACCCGGAGATGGTTGCATTAGCGGATGCCGATATCGTGGAACTCAGCCCAAAGATCGAACTCCTGGAAAAAGAGATCAAGGGCATGCTGGTTCCCAAAGATGCGCGCGATGAAAAAAATGTGTTCGTTGAAATACGGGCGGGCACAGGCGGCGACGAAGCGGCGATTTTTGCAGCGGATTTGTTCCGGATGTACTCGCGCTACGCGGACCGCCAAAGATGGAAATCCGAAATCATTTCAGAGAATGCGATCGGCGTTGGTGGTTATAAGGAAGTGATCTTTGAAATTCGCGGGAAAGGCGCTTACTCAAAACTTAAATATGAATCCGGTGTGCATCGCGTGCAGCGTGTTCCTGCCACCGAAGCGCAGGGACGCATTCACACCTCGACCGCAACAGTAGTTGTCCTTGCCGAAGTAGATGAAGTGGAAATTACTATTCCGGAAAGTGACATTGAGATTGAAGTCTATCGTTCATCCGGCGCAGGTGGACAGAATGTGCAAAAGAACTCAACCGCGGTGCGCTTGTATCACAAGCCCACTGGAATCGTTGTGACCTGTCAGGATGAACGTTCGCAACTGCAAAATAAATTGCGGGCAATGAGCATTTTGCGGGCACGCCTGTATGAACTTGAACAAGAAAGGCGACAGGCTGAACTCGAAGCGGATCGCCGCTCTCAGGTGGGAACAGGCGAACGCTCCGAAAAAATCCGCACTTATAACTATCCCCAAAACCGTGTCACCGATCATCGCATTGGGCTTTCAAATTACAATCTGCCCGCTGTGATGGATGGCGGCATTGACGAATTCATTGAAGAACTTTCCACGCGCGAGGAAGCGGAACGTCTCGCCTCGAGTGGCGTGGAGGAAGCTTGATACGCGTGGAGAGAGAGCATAACTCGTAGTCGAGGTGTATCATGAAAACCTCGCTTCTTTCTGACGTCACAACGCGACTCACGCCCATCAGTGACACNCCTGCCTTAGNTGCATCCGTTTTAATTGCACACATCATNAACANGCCGCGCACCTGGGTGATGGCTCATCCTGAATTGGCACTTACAGCGGAACAAGAGAAAGAATTGGATGACTCGCTAGCGCGCCTGGAGCACGGCGAGTCGTTTCCTTATGTGCTTGGGCATTGGGAATTTTTTGGCCTGGATTTTGAGCTCACACGAGATGTCTTGATTCCACGCCCCGAAACAGAATTGCTCGTTGAGAAAGCGATTGCATGGTTACAGAAATCTCCAGTGAAAAGAAGAGTTGCCGACGTGGGGACAGGTTCTGGCTCGATCGCTGTCTCCCTTGCAGTTAATATTCCTGATGCCTATGTGCTGGCAACAGATATTTCCCACAATGCCCTCGAAGTGGCACAGCAGAACGCGATCAAATTTAATGTCATCAACCAAATTGATTTTGTTCAATGTGATCTGCTGCCATCACAAATCGAATCAATGTCGGCCGAACTTCACTTCGATTTGATCTGTGCGAACCTGCCTTACATTCCTACAGCTACGTTGTATAAGCTCTCCATCTTTGGACGTGAACCAAGACTGGCCCTGGATGGTGGCGCGGATGGGCTTGACATCATCCGCCGCTTATTGAACATTGCTCCCGAATGGCTGGCTCCCAATGGAATGATATTGCTTGAAATTGAGTCCACTCGTGGGATTCAGGCGCTCAACCTTGCCCGCAATCTTTTTTCAGAAGCGAGCATCCATCTTCATCAGGACCTGGCGGGACAGGACCGATTATTGGAAATCATGGTTTAGTGATTATGAAAACAGAGATTATGTCCGCGTCTGCAAGCGATGCCATCCCACGTGCGCTTCAAATTTTGAAGGCAGGTGGATTGGTCGCGTTTCCCACGGATACCGTCTATGGCGTTGGAGCGCTGGCTTTCGATGGAAAAGCAGTTGAATCAATTTATGCTGCAAAAGATCGTCCTGTTGAAAAAGCCATTCCAGTTTTGATTGGTGATTCGAATGATCTGGAAAAAGTAGGAATCCATATCCCAGCGTCTGCTCACAATCTTGCTTCTCGCTTCTGGCCTGGCCCTTTAACGATTCTTGTCCCAAAACGCGCTGATCTCCCCGAATCCGTTTCTGCCACGTCCACGGTTGGCGTACGCGTTCCAGACCATGCGGTCGCCCGCGCTCTTCTGCGCGTCGCCGGGCCGATGGCTGTCACCTCTGCGAATATTTCAGGCGGACAGAGTCCGGTCGGCGCTGAGGAAGTCTATGAACAACTGGACGGTAGAATTGATTTGATTATCGATGGGGGCAAAACACCGGGAGGTGTTCCTTCCACGCTGGTAGATTGCACAGCGTCAGAATTGAAGGTTTTGCGCCAGGGACCCATTTCCTTGAAAGATTTACTCTCCGCTCTTTGACTCCCTGTCCCTGCCTTCCCCTTTGAAAAGCAAAATAGCGGAAGGCGAAACTCTTAGTTTGCTTTCAGGTCTGGTTCAGGTTCTCTTAAAGTCCCTGAATATAATAAAAGATGCATTCTCCTTTACAAACCGCCTACGGCTCGGGCAAGCCAAGGGCGGTTTGGGTTTTTAACCCCCTCCGTCGCTGCGTGACACCTCCCCCAAACCCAAAAGCATGGATTTAGGGGAGAAATTAATTAAGAGAGCGGCCAAGTTGGCTGGACATCAATATCCAATCCGGAAACGTGGCCTAACGAGTATCTGTAATAGCCTGCCGCTGCGATCATCGCCGCGTTATCGGTGCATAGCGAAAACGGAGGGATATGTACCTTGAATTCACTCTGTGCTTGAAACGCCTGACGAAGCACCCGGTTGGCCGAAACACCACCAGCAACTAGAATCTCCTTGGCGCGATGGTCACGTGCGGCCTGGATCGTTTTCTTAAACAGCACCTCGACAACCGCTGCCTGAAATGAAGCGGCAAGGTCTTCCACAGGTAAGGTTTTATTTTTCTTCTTCCAATCATTGACCTCATACAACACTGCGGTTTTGAGGCCGCTGAAGGAAAAGTCGTAGGGTTTGTCCAATTTCGAGCGCGGAAATTTGAAGCGTGTGGGATCGCCTGTCTCTGCTGCGCGCTGAATGGAGGGGCCACCGGGATACGAAAGTCCCAACAACCGCGCAACCTTGTCGAAGGCCTCACCCGCCGCGTCATCCCGTGTGGAGCCGAGACGCTGGTAGGTCAAATGATCGGTCATAAGATTCAGCTCAGTGTGTCCACCCGAGACAAGTAACGCCATCAAAGGGAATTGAGGTTCAGGCGGAGCATTTTCGCCTGCGTTGTAGATCCAGGATGAATAAATGTGACCTTCAAGATGGTTCACGCCGATCATTGGAAGGCTGGTGCCGAGTGCCAGTCCCTTGGCCATGTTCATTCCAACGACAAGAGAGCCGGCCAAACCGGGTCCGCGTGTGACCGCGATCGCATCGATATCTTTCAGCGTGAGATTCGATTGCGCGAGAGTCTGTTCCACAACGGGAATGATGCTCAATACATGTTGGCGCGAGGCGACCTCGGGGAACACCCCTCCATAGCGTGCATGGATATCCATCTGCGACGCGACCGTCGAAGATAAAAGTTCACGTCCATTTTCGAGAACGGCACAGGCTGTCTCGTCACAGGATGTTTCAATCGCCAGAATGCGGGCAGGTTTCAATTCACTCATTTCATTCTTCATTTCTTACTTATTGTTCTGCCACTTCTTCATCGGCAGGACAAAATCATAGGGATATTCCGCGAGCATTTCGATTTTGCCATCCGGGCGCACCCAATAGGTGTCTTCGATACGGAATCCCATTCCTTTATCAGGATAGTATAAACCGGGCTCAATCGTGATCACAACACCGGGCTTCAGGATATTGTCTTCACCAGCAGCCAGGCTGGATGACGGACGTTCATGGATGTTCAAGCCAACCCCATGTCCTAACGAATGGACATATCCATCGAGAGGAACCTTTGTATTGAGCGGCGATTTGTGTCCCTTCGATTCGAAATATTCACAAGTCATGCGCTGATAATCAATAAAGGACGCATTGAGATCGAGGTTCTCAACAACGTTATTATAAATTTCATGGACTTGATCATAAAGAGCCTGAGCCTCAGGAGTTGCATATCCCAAACTCCAAGTGCGGGTGAAATCATAGAAATATCCACCGCCTTGTTCCGCTGGAAAAATATCAAAGACAATCGTTTTGCCGAGCGTCATCAGATCTTCAGGGTCGCCCAGCGAATGTGGCACCCCTGCATCACGGCCGATTGCAAAAATCACGCCTTCCACATCGATTGCACTGCGCTCTGCAAGCCATAGTGAAATCTTGCTTTTTACCTCACCAAGCGTGAGCGGATGTCCGTCCTCTTTCAACAACACCTCATCATCACGCACTTCGCACGAGGTCAGATAATCCTGAACCATTTTCACAACCGTCGTTGTCACCGCACCCATCTGACGGATGCGGGCCACTTCCACATCATCTTTTGTTTCCATCGCGCGCTGAATTACCGAATCCGTTCCAAATTCGCCGATAAATTCCAGATCGGGCATGAGTTTCATGAGATTCATTGTGATGCCGAAATTTTGTGAGAAGTCCACCTTGCCATAAACTCCAATGCGGCCTCCAGACAATCCATGATCAGCGAGGATCTTTTTGCGACGCAAAGCAAATGCCATCAGCATGTCGCCATCTGCCTCATTTATGTAATCATTAATCGAACCATATTCACTATAGGAAATGGCCTTTAATCCACTTTTGGAGGCTTCATCACGCTCCATATCGTTGTAAAACAAGACAGGTTCTTTCCCGACTTTCTTGATCAATAGCGCGCCGCTGACATGTCCACCGCCAACAAAATAATACATCGGCGGATTATATTCTGCATCACCGAATATAAGAATGGCATCCAATTGGCGAGCTTGCATCAAGGCATCAAGATCTGATTTCATATCTTCTCCGAAAGAAGTGATTTGAGATTTGAAATTAACATTTCATCATCCAGGACCGTACGCGGGTCAAAAAGTATTGTATCATTTTCCACACGCGCAATGATGGGTGGATGACTCTCGCGAAGTCTTTTCATAAATTTATCCGGCGATTTGACGTTCAGCGCCAACACATACGTGGAGATACATTCCTCAGGAAGGCTTCCACCCCCTACTGTTGATTCAGATTTTATTACTTCACCTTTTCCCAGCGCATCTCGCCACGCCTCAGCACGAACTTTGAGTTGCTCGAGCGTTAACGACATCATCTTCCAGACGGGGATTTCCCTCTCCGCTTCATCTTTGAGATAGTGAAGCAGTGTGGCGGTGGTCCCTGCAAGGCAAATCTTATCCGCGCGGACCGCACGCGCCAAGGGATGTTTTTTGATCTTGTCGATCAAGTTCTTTTTACCGATAATGATTCCCGCCTGCGGACCACCGAGCAATTTATCGCCTGAAAAGCAAACCAGGTCAACCCCGGCAGCAAGCGACTCTTGCACAGTCGGTTCGTGGGCAAACCCATATGTCGCGGTCTCAAGCAATGCTCCTGAACCAAGATCATCAACAACGATGACATTCGCTTGATGAGAAGCAACCACGATATCTTTGAGTTCAGGTTCTTCCGTGAAGCCGACGATCTTGAAATTACTTCGATGAGCGCGCATGACCAATGCAGTTGGCTCTGCGAGAGCCTCAGTGTAATCGGATAAACGGGCTTTATTCGTCGTCCCTACCTCAACCAGTTTCGCACCCGATTGTTTCATGACGTCTGGCACCCGGAATCCGCCGCCAATCTCGACCAGCTGTGTGCGTGAAATGACCACACGCTTTCTATTTGCAAGCGCAGATAAGACCAGCAATACCGCAGAAGCATTGTTATTGACAACCAGTGCCGATTCTGCGCCTGTCAACCTTTGCAAAATTGATTCTACATGCACTAACCGTGAGCCGCGCTGACCTTTCTCCAGGTCATATTCGAGGGTGGAGTAATTCTCAGCGGCTTCTTTCATCGCCGCAATCGTTGCGCTCGATAATGGAGCCCGTCCGAGATTCGTGTGGAGGATGACTCCGGTCGCGTTGATGACCGGGAGCAGTGTGGAAGTCGTCCACGCGAGCAGGTGTGATTCGGCCTGGGCCAGGATCCCGTCTGTGGAGGGCAGATCAGATTGAGGATCCGATTTGAAACGCGCCCGGGTTTCGTCCAGTGTCGATCGCAAGGCGTCCAGAGTCAAGGGACGACCATACTTATTAATGAGATGATCGGCACGCGAAGCGTGTAAAAGTTGTTCTATTGAGGGGAGGTCACGCAGACTGGTCATCAGAAGTGATGGGAGGTTTCCAATGCGATTTTTCGCGCAGTCGTGTGAAGTATTCGATCGCGGCTAATCCACCTGCAAGGCCGAGAATTACATAAACCGTGACGAGGCGGCCCAGTTGAAGCCAGGCGAGAGTCGCGCCATAAACGCCAAACCACATCGCCTGGCGGACAATGACGTTTGCGTCGGCAGGTTTTTCACCTGGAAAGCGGCGATGAAAAAAATAAACGATGGGTAATACCGTGCCCGTGAGTGCGATGAGAACAAGGACAAAGAATCCCCAGCGCGGCCAGACGTATGGAAGTGTTTGTGTCAGGAGAAGATACAAGCCGCCCCAACCCACCAGCATGAGCAGAAGAGAAGAAAAAGCAAATGGTTTGAATTTGAGTTGATCATCCATTGAGAGAATTATACTCTGAGAGGTAGACCTGTAGACACGTAGACAGGTCATCAAAGCAAAAAGATAAAGGCAAGAAGGAGAAGACATTGAGACAAAGAATTGACACAATATCACTTCGCGTTATTTGCGTTTAAATAATAAAACGTCCTGAAGATTTTTCAAACCTTCAGGACGTTTCTTGAGATCAAGAACTAAACTTTCTTCTTTGCTTCTTCAATCACTTCAAGTAATTCAGGCAAGTCCATACCGAGTTCACGCAGTTTTTCCGGAGTTGGAATGCTGTTCGAGTCCCAACCGCGTCGTTCATAGACTGCATCCACTAGCATTTCATATTGTGCCTCACGATACTTACGCACTTCCTTCATTTTGTCTTCGGTGGACATACCCGCAGGGTCAATTTCAACAAGTCGCTTGAGTTGCTGGTCGTAACGTTCTTGACGCGACTCGTATTCGACTTTGGTCACAGGCCCCATCGCCCGATAGGGTGGATAATCATGCAGTCGGCCAACGCGTCCCATGCGCAAGGCAAAGATCTTTTGGAAGTTGTAAACCCGCTCAGATTGAAGCAACAAGTCTTCGACTTTCGTTGGCTTACCCGTAACACCTTCATGGATCCAGGTGTAGTTCTCAACATGTTCAGGGACTTTCGCAGGTTCCGCAGTTTCCTTATTGTTGGCTGGTGAAATGTCGTTCCACGGAAGTTTGCATAGTCCATGCAGGCTGAACCACGTACGCCACATTGGGAAGTAGTGCAAGGCTTCGGCCTTATCCTGGAAGGTTGGCAAAAGCTTATGAACCTGATCCATGAAGATCAACCAGGCTTCATCGTGTTGCGGACCCTTTGTCGCCAAACCATAACCGCCTTGCTGCGCAATGGATTCCTTGGTCATGTACTCGGAGATTTCCATGCCTTTGATTTCCATCCCAATATCGTGCATGAACGCCGGGTCGCCACCAAATTCGCGGGCGAAATATACCTTCATATAACGGATGCCCTGACCTACAATTACACCAAGCCCCTCGCCGCGCGCCATTTGATGCAACAACTCAAGGGCAGCCGCGCCGTTGCCAAAGTGCAACTCCAAACCACCCGTGCGCGCCGTATTCAAAATACCGGCTTCATAGCATTCCATCACGAAGGCAATGCAGTTCGCGCATGAGATTGTGTCGATGCCATAGGTATCGCAGTAGAAGTTAAGTTCCAAAACTTTTTGCGCGTCGAAGTTGCCGATGTTGGATCCGAGGCCTGCAGCATTTTCATATTCGGGTCCATCCACAAGGACACATGTCCCTGCATAAGGACCGGTGGTCACAGGGAAGTGATCCACACCGTGTGAACAGGACATCGTGCAACCCAGCCAGCAGCCATCGGGCAAGCCCTGCGTGAAGGCCTGCTTCCAAATTTTCGAATCAATTTTTGACACGTCCGGATGGGAACCAAAGCGATAATTTTCAGTCGGCAGAAGGTCAAAATGATCCATCACATCCAGGATGTTGGCGGTCCCGACTTTGCGCATTTGATTCTGTGAATCATCGAGATCGGCGATTTCCTTATTGATGCGCTGCCCGGCCTTGCGGATGAGAGCCATATCCGCGACGCCATTTTTGTCTCCGCCCATATCGCTGAAGCGGCAAACGATCGCGCCGATCTTCTTATCACGGAAGACGCGACCAGCGCCGCCGCGACCGGCTTGTTTGATCCGCGCCTCTTTGCGGCGGACGTCATACCACGTGGAGTTGATCGCTGCGTAGCGGATATGATCCGCGGCCTGTCCGGTGGACAACACCGCGAGGCTGCGCTTGCCTTTTTCATCACTGCCATATTTCGAGGTCAGGATATTTCCAATTAAGTGAGAATCTTCGGCTTCGAATGAATACGGTTCGATGGTCACCCGGCCCGTGTCGCCATCAATAAAGATAATCACATCCTCGGCCGCTTTGCCTTGGATCTCCAACGCGTCGAAGCCAGAGAACTTCAGGAACGGGCTGAAATATCCACCCACGTTGCTGTCGATCACATTCTCCGTGAGGGGACCCAAGGTCACAACCGTCGCTTTCCCTGTGCCAGGGTACGCCGTAATCCCGCAAATAGGACCATTAGCAATGATCAGTTCATTGCGCGGGTCATTCCATTTCGTCTCGGGTGTGACCGCGTCCCAGAGCAGTTTGAGACCAAATCCGCGTCCACCCGTGAACAGGTCTTTCATCTGCTGCGTGACAGGTTTTTCGTAAATTGTGTTGTCATCCAGATTGATGTAGAGGGTGCGGTTGGCATAGCCGCGCTCGACGGGGCGAAGCTCGTAATTGAATTCTGCAAGCAAGGTTGATTCTTTTAATTCATCGGGGAAGGTCATAGCATTGCTCCTTGGGTTAGTCAAATGCAAAAAAGACGGACATTCGAAAATGTCACTGTTATTATCCCAATTTTGACCTTGGATGCCTACTGATTATCTTCCCGTTCTGTTAGTGCCAAGAGGAATGTCCATTTTGTAGGGATATAATCATCTAAAATCTCATGTCACTCTGAGGGAGCGATCTTCGCGACCGAAGAGTCTCGTACCTATGGTAGAGATTCTTCGCTACGCTCAGAATGACAATTCGCGCGGAGGTTCTATGAACGTATCTGATGCAATTCGATTGAAGCGTGCGGTGCGGAAGTTTCAAGACAAACCCCTGCCTGATGATGTAATTCATAACATTTTAAACGCGGGACGCAGGTCACAATCATCTAAGAACGAGCAGACGTGGCATTTCATTGCCATCCGCAATAAATCGATTCTCAAAGCTCTCTCTGAATGTGGAACCTACGCTGGACATCTCGCAGGTGCGGTATTGGGAGTTGCTATCCTCACGCCTGACCCGGAAGGAAAATTCCAGATCATGTTCGACGCGGGCCAAGCCGCGGCGTTCATGCAACTCGCCGCATGGGAACTGGGAGTTGGGTCAGTTCCGGCTTCAATTTACGAGCCTGAAAAGGCGCGTGAGATTTTAGGCTTCCCACCGGAATGGCATTTGCGGATCGCGCTGTCATTTGGTTATCCGGCGGAAGAAGAGAAATTATCCGCCGCGCCGAAGAAAGGCGGACGAAGGTCGTTGGAGGAAATTGTGCATTGGGATAGATGGTAAGGCGGTTGAAATGACTGAAATGAAGTACACCAAACTTACTGAAGTTCTTGGGCGTTGGAAAGCTGAGGTTGTGGAAAGTTTTCTAGAGTCCGAAGGGATTGACGTGGAACTCATTCAGGATTCTCTTTCGCATTCCTTCTATATTCATGCCTTTGCCCCTGTTCAGATTTTTGTCCCTAACGAAAAGCTCGAGCAGGCACGTGAACTGGTGAAGGATTTAGACGATGTACTTCAGGATACGGATGAGGATGATGAAGAGGATGAAGAATAAAACATAGAGAGGTCAATGGAAGTTTATCAGCCTGCATACGCAGGAAGTTCCAGCTTATCCAGAAAATAAGGAAGCATTTTGTGCCACCACGGCCAGTCGTGATTGACGTCATTGCCCCAGATGTCAATCCAATGCGGAATATTCTTTTGCTCGAGGATATGTTTGAGCGCGAGGGTATCGGCGAGCATTTCTTCCTCCCAGGTACCCTGTCCTGCACAGACAATGATATGACTCTGACGATACTGATCGATATACCAGGCATCATCCAAACCTGAAAGATAGGCCAACGGTGTGTTGAAATAGACATTATCGTCCATATAATCGCCGATGAAGTGATTTAGGCGATAGAGGCCACTGAGCGCAATGACTGTATCGAAAATATCGGGATGCCGAAAGAAAAAATTCGCGGCATGATAGGCGCCCATGCTCACGCCCGTGGTCATGAACTTTTCTTTCGTGTCGCCGCAATGCTGACGCATGAATGGGACAACTTCCTCGACAATATAGCGATCATAATCCTGATGCCGCCAGGCTCGGTCGGCGGGATGCGCTCCCCCGTTCGCCCAGGATTCTCCATCCAAACTGTCTACAGTGAACAATTTAATCTGACCTGATTCGATAAATCCTGCAAGTGTATTGATCATTCCCTGATCTTCAAAATCGTGAAAGCGACCCTGCTGGGAAGGAAAGACCAGCAAAGGTTTACCATAATAGCCATAAGCTTTTAATTCCATATCGTGCCCAAGGACCGGACTGAACCACTTGTGATATTCGATCTGCATAAAACCCTCTGTTATTCCTGAATAAATTTCGCGATCGAGATCACTTCATCCAGGTCGGGCGAACGGACGATGTAACCATAATTTCCCAGAGCACCGCTGAAAACACCACTGATCGATTCGTGATGGCGGATCTTTTCTCCGTAGGTGGAGAGAATATCCTGTTCGCTGTGAGCGTACGATCGGTTGGATTTGCGGCTCGCATAACAGCAGTAATATTTATGAGTGTAGTCCGGGTAAGGAAATCCCTTGCCCGCAATGATGCTCGCCCAGGCATTGTAGATGTCAATATCGCAGGAATAGTTGAACATGTCCGTGGTGAGACCGCCCGGTGGACGCATATTCACTTCGAGCGCGAGCAGATCGCCTATTCCGGTTTGGCGGAAAAATTCAAAGTGGAAGAATCGCTCGCGGACGTCGAAGGCTTCCAGCACGCGGCGTCCCAGCGATTCCAAATCGGCGGGTATTTCGCGCAGGGTGTAGTAATAGATCAGGGCGTCGTCCAGAACGGTTTCCATCACGCCAGCGCTGTATTCAAGCGAGTTCAGAAAAACAGGCGTTCCCTCGCGATCGGTCAATCCATCAAACGTACAAATCTGACCGCTGACATATTCCTCACAAAGATAATCCACAGGTGGCTTCGTTTCGAAGAAGTTTTTCAATTCGTTTTCATTTTGGATTTTGTAGGTGGCGGCCGCGCCCACACCGATATCAGGTTTTGCCACAACGGGATAGCCTGTCTGCTCGATGAGTTCCTGC
>Ga0065707_10000430_pt1 | contig 86485 bp, 130 predicted proteins | sample SwiRhicommuniRL3_FD_59094 | JGI IMG/M metagenome (GOLD analysis project Ga0065707, IMG submission 59094) | Switchgrass rhizosphere bacterial communities from Rose Lake, Michigan, USA - RL3 v2 (version 2) | ecosystem: Host-associated > Plants > Roots > Rhizosphere > Soil | place: East Lansing...
TTGAAACCATGTGTCCAATGCTTCAAAGAAGACATTAAGGAATCTGATGGCTAAGATTGTTACCAATGCAATTTACTTCTCTCAAAAGGGCCGTGACGTCCGGACCGTTGAGATTGAAGTAGTGGGAGACATGTTCTTCATCAAGTTGGGCCGGATGATGGCTTCGCTTCCGGTAGAGAAGATGCTCTCTCTGATTAACCAGGCAAAGGTCCTGTCTGCTGCTACTCCGGAAGAAGACCTAACCCCGAAGGTAGTAGAGGGTGAACCGCTCGTCTCTGAGTTTGTCCCTATGGGGTCAGTTGAGTCTGGAGTTCTTCCTAGCGGAGAGTCCGGAACCCTGTTTGAAATGCCAGCAACCGACACCGTTCATTGAGATTAGCTTTGAAGCCTTCCTCCATCCTGGTCTGTGTGCTAACCAGATGTGGGAAGAGTACTGGCGGGCTATCTACCAACACGGTCCGTTCCCCAAAGCTTTCTATGACAACATCTATCAGCCACACCTAAACGGACCTACCAGGTTCCCGCATAGCAAGCTCAGGGCATGAAAAAGGGGCCACCCGCTTTCGGGTGGCCCCTTCTCTGTTTCTATTTATTGTCGCTGTATGAATCCAACCTTGGGAGTGGCCCTAGTGGCTTACCATCTCTCCCTAGCTGTTCAGCGCAACCCTTGCCAATATACGAATCACGGGCATTGGTGGACAACTGGATAGTGACGTCACTCGGTGGCCTCTGAGCGCTGTAGTTCGGGAGCATGTACACGCTACGAAGGAAGGGGCAGTCTGCCCGTACCAAGTCCTTGAAATCGGTACTCAGCGTCTCAAACCGTTGCGCCAATATCACGTCATTCTTAGCGAACTTGTCATTGGTATGTGAGTTGTTTCGAACGATAAGAATAGTAAGGGTTATGACAGCTAGCAAAAGAAAAATGACTACTGCACGGAATACTTTGAAGAAAGTCTCTGGACTTCTTTCATATGACATATCCTGCAATGCATTTTTTACTTTTCTCACGCTGTGCCTCCCTCACCACTTCCATCTTGCGGTGACGTAGAGGAAGAGGAGGATTGAACAGGGGAATTTTCCAATGGCGGAGAAGGTGTAGAAGTACGTGAAGATAGCAAGTCTGACGCTCTGGCTTGCAGCACTCTTAGCGTAGCGTCCACAGGTACACCCATAAGAACGAATCCTATTACCACTGCTAGATATCTCGGTTCCGGCTGTCTTATCACTTCGTTGATTTCTATCAACAAGCCAATCAACGGTGACAGGATATTCTGTATTAGATTTTTCAGCCACACCTAACACCCCACATTCTTTCTATGCCGGCATTCAGGTTAGGCCACACGATATAGTTCTTTGTATTTAGCGGCAGAGTTCGGGTTACCACTAAGCAAGTCTGAATCCACATTTCCGCCACCCATTGGGTCTGCGAAATAGAATTCAGCGTAAAGGATTCCCTTCGCAAAGAGATCCTGATAAGTCTCAAAAGTGCATTGGATGAAGTCTGGGTTGTCGAAGCCACCGTTGGCACCAGCCCCGGAAGCTACTCCCCACTCTCCAACAATCAGTTGCTTACCGGCGGACTGTGCCTTACCGGCTAGCCACTTGATGCCACCGACCGCGTTGGCCTGAGAGTTGTAGAGAGCCCTTGAGGCATTTATGTCTTTACCTCTTGATGGCGGGTACATGTCATAGGCGTCAATGCCCACAAAAGTAACCACGTCATTGCCAGGGTAGAGGTTCCATGGGTCGGTAGTGCCCACTGCGGCAGGAGTCCCGTGAGCGTTAATGATCCATGCTGTCTTCACATTCGGATAAGTCTTCCGAAGAGAAGTCACGATGGCCTTATAACCCTTGATGTACTGGTCTGGGTTGGCATAGTGGCTAGGACCAGAACCAGAGCCACCACCCCAATACATGTAGGTGCCGTTCATCTCCCAGGCAATAGAGACGATAACCGGAACAAACCCGGCATCCTCACGTGCCTTCAAACCGGCCCCAATTTGCTGCCACCAACTGTCATACTTGTTATCTACAAGATCCTTGTAGTTACCACCTGACGGGAACGGGGCAGTCTGGATAAGTAGTTCTAGCTTCTTATCCGTGTGAGTGGAGATCTGACCGGCGGAGTAGTGGGAGCTAACAAAAGCATTCCACCCAGCATCACGGGTGGCGTACACAATCGAGAAGTCACAAGCACGGCCACGGAAGTTGCCCCACTCCGTCACGGCCGAACCTAGGTTGGTATTCCGGCTACCACCACTCCGCCAGAAGGCCCGTACCGGCCCTGTAGGCCCCGTAGGCGTGCCAGTTGGGCCGCTAGGCCCTGAAGGGCCGGAAGGTCCCGTTGGGCCGGTAGGACCCTTCTCAAGGGCCTCAACACGGGCCACTAGTTCGTTGAAGTCTTCTAGGGTTGGAACTTCTACACCAGGCATAGAGAGAAGTACCTCTCTTACAGAAGGAACAAAGTGCGTTCCACCTGGGAACCATGCCGGTTGCCATCTAGGCAGACTCATAGAGTTCTCTTATGGTCTCTAGGGGAAGGCTGCCAGGATCGGCACCTTCCGGAAGATTTGCGTAGTCGACCGAAGAGATAAGCATGCCGTCAATGACTTCTTTAGTGGAGGCTAGAGCCTTTCTCCCACTGACGTCATTGTCATAAAAGCATACCACTCTTTTGATATTCAACTTGTGGAGAAGAATTAGATGATCATCTGAGAAGTATGATCCATAGATCCCTAGGGCCGGAACTCCCGCTTGCCATGCTCGGATCACATCTGTAGGGCCTTCCATCAGAGCCACGGTCTGTGCTCTGGGCTTCCGGACCTTCCAGGAACCGAACATGTTCTTCTTCTTGGGAAAGCTCTTTGGGTAGACGTATTTCCCATGCTTCGTCTTGTCCAGACGACGGAACGCCACTCCCAGGAGCCTGCCGTAAAGGTCCCTCAGAGGCAGTGTGAGCCTGTCTGAGATGGGGTCGTACCCAAGGCCCCAGGAAGCCACGGTAGGGCCATCAAAGCCCCTCTGAGCCCATGCGTCGTGAGGGAAGGCAAAGCGCTGTAGGGAAGGTTCAGGTAGGAACTTCCGGCCGTATGGTGCCGGTTGGTTAACCTTCATCTCCATGAAAGCCACCTGAAGATTCAGGACTTCCAGGGATACCGGCGGTTCAATATAGACAGCACCAAAGTGCTTGAGGAACTTTCCAATACCACCCTTGGCACCACACGAGTAACAGATAAAAACCCCACGTCTCAGGTTGAACCGAAACGAAGGGTTGGAATCCTCATGGAACGGGCAAAGGGCTAGTGCCTCTTCACCCGAGATATTGAAGATGGTCAAACGTTTCTTGGCTATATCTTCATATCGATACATGACCACCATCCAAAGAAAAGGCCCGGCAAGCTCAGTGCCTACCGGGCCAATCCCTTACTCTTCCTCTGCCGCTACAGGCTCAGTATCCCCTGACGTGGCTTCCGTAGTCGGGTTGCTCACCCAGACGACTTTACAAGGCTTCCCGACACGCCGGACGTAGCGCTCACACCAGCCAACGCCACCGGAGTTGGTGTCTTCCGTGCAGAGGATGACCACGTAATCGGACTTGTCGATGATTTCAGCGTTAGTGTCCCTAAAGCCACCGACAGCATCCCACTTATAAACCTTGGTGGGGATGGTCTCGTAATTGACCCGAAGGTTGTGGGCAATGTCAGTGGCAATTGCCGGAACACCACTGCCGTTAGAGACATAGACGTTATCGTACTTAGCGTCTGCCCCTGAGCAATTGGTATTCATGAATTCAGTGACAAACTCACGAACTCTGATTACTTCTTCAGGAGACAGGTCTTTGCTACCCAAAAAAGAAACGTTAGCCACTTGATTTCTCTTCCGCTTTGTCTTGGTCACGTAGGTCTAGATACTTGTCATAACTTATTTCTCTGATGATACCTGCTGTTGGTTCATAATGAAGGTGAATGGTGATTCCACCTTCACCATGCCTGTTTTTCACATTCTTTAGAATCATTGTTCTTTTGCTGGTGAGCCTGTTAGCAAATACGGACGTGGCATCCTGCCCGATACTGTCACCACGGGCCAAGTGCTCAGGACCACCCGGATCATCTCTCTTGGTGGCAGCATCACGGTTTAGCTGTGCTGCACAGATGATAGGAATTCCGTATTCATTCGCAAGGATAGTCAGGTCATTGGACAGTTTTACTACAGAGGACCAGTCTTCACCAGCCATCTTCATCAAGGTGATGTAGTCAATGTAGACAATATCTGGCTCATTGCGTTCTATTTGTCCCTGGACATCCAAAACCCCCATCCGGCCCTTAGATGAATCCATGACGTGCATCCGGCTACGTAGGTTCTTCCTTAGCCCCTGAAGGAACTTACGGTATTCAGCCGGATCGATGTTTTTGCCTTGTGCCAAACTGATATTGTCGAATACCTTATTCCCATATTGCTTGGATAGTAGGGCGTGGACTCTTCCGGATACCTGAGCACGGGGCATTTCCAGAGAGTCAAACTGAATGCTCTTGCCAGCGATAAGGGCCGTAACCGCCATGCTAAGAAGCAACCATGATTTACCTTGGCCTAGACGGGCAGAGACGATGTGGAGCCCAGTAGTAAACCCGCCTATCCGTTCATCAAAGGTTGGGAAGCCAGTGGGGATACCGGCGAATCCTTCTTCCTCATATTTTTGTTTACGAAGAAGAAATTCCTTATAGTCTGTTTCCCAATCCCCAATAATGTCGTTATCGTGCATAACGTTACAGACCGAAGCGACTTTGATAGCCCCGGTATGCATCGTCTCTATTGCTTTTTGGACGTTCCCTAGAGACAGTTGGTCGGCAGCCTTGGAAATAACACCACTTGTCAGGATTTCGGAGTGACGTTTCCGGACAAGATCGGAATAGTGTCCTACGTCGTCTACCGCGATAACCCGGAACTCTGGGAACTGTGCCTTGAAGGCAGGCTTACTAGGTGCCCTCTTATAGGTGTAGATGTAGTGAAGAAGCCATTTTCCTTCGTCCGGGAACCCATGGAAGAACTCTTCACTAATGCCCTGGTCCAAGAGGGTTTGATGGTCACCCTGCCGGACGACAGCAGAGATCAAACCCACTTCGGGAGTACTCGCCAAAGGTGTTAACCGCCTTTCCAGAGCACAAAAAAAGGTGAGCGGTGGAGGGCCACCCAGGACCCGCCACCATCTCACCCGTTCGCGCGGTAGTCGACTATGCGTAGGGCACATCACTTCACATAGCCCGTTGACCCGATGTCCTAGGACTACCGGCAACGGAATAGTAACAAAACTTTCCGAAGTGCGCAATAGGTGAGCTATGTTTACTTTTGTCCGAACTGTACTCAACTGTCCTATATGCCCGGTTCGTGCTGTCCGGACACCTACCCGATCATGGTTGCTCGGGAGCAAGAAAACCAGGCAGGAGAGTCAGCATAGCTCCCTGACCTGGAACGATGCTACTTCTTGACAGACTGACGGGTGGTCTGATATATGCGGGACGTTCCTAAAAAATCTTGGGAACGTCCTTGACACGTGACCACAGGTTCCGTAAGTTCGTTCCTGTCAGCCCGGCAGGATGGCACAGACCACCTAGACCACTGACACACGTAAGACCCGCATGACGCACCAAATCAAGACAGTAAGGCACGTACGCACGAAGCAAGACAGCATCGCCGCACTACCTGTAAGGCACGGTACGACACGCACACGAGCGGCAGGAGCAAGGCCAGCGGATACCAACCGCATGGCTGCCAGAGGGCTTTACAGAGCCTCTGGGGCTATACGGGCTAGGTCCGTGCAACCTCTCACTAAGCAACCGGTGTGACCCAACAGAAAAGACATGGCTAGTAATAATAAGCTTGCCCTTTGGCAGGGGTAAGGCGAAGCATCCCGCGACCGGGAAGGGTACCCCGGTGGGAAACCATGTCCGCCTAGCAGTCTTAGGCATACTAAATAGTGAGTGACTGAATGACGATAACAGTCACGACGTGGCACCTTTTAAGGTACACCTATGTAAGTAGTGGGTGCCACTGGATTGACTGTCAGAGTTACTGTGCTCCGTTATGTCATCAGAGGATTGGTTCCGAGACGTATAGCCGCCGGTAGGGAGTACCTATCGATACGGGTACGCGGTATAACGCTAGCCCTACTAGTAAGTTGAGTACGGCCATGTAGGGCATGGTCCTATGCTCCGCCATTTTCTCTGGTGACGTATCGGAGCACAGTCACTCCTATAGATGTGGCTAGGCTCCATTCTAATGGCGTTTCCGGTGACACGTTTATGTCAAAAGGTGGGGCCTAGTCGCGTAGCTGCAATAACCCAGTTGATATAACTGGGGGTATCCCTTCTGAGTAATACAAAGTACGTCGGTAGATCTCCTGGTCTTGTATCCGTACTGTGGCAAGAATCTGGACCGAAGATAAAACTTCAATTCGGATTGGCGCTCACCACACTAGACCTTGGCTAAGGCGCGTCGGACGTCTATAAGTAGGAGTATAAGAACACACCACATCCGACACATGCCCCGGTAGCTCAATCCGGCAGAGCGCCACTCTTACAAAGTGGATGTTAGAGGTTCAACTCCTCTTCGGGGTACGGCACACATGGCGCTAAATCTCAAAATGGGGTATTGGCATTGCGCCATCAGATGTAGCGAAGGTTTGAATAGGCCGGAAACAGTTATGCCGCTGGGTTCTGTTCATTCCAAGTAACTACGCCATGTGTGTAATTAAAACAGGGCAAGGGGTCCGGACTGTATAAACCGGCTTAAACGGCACTGTGGTGTGCCCTTGCCCACCATTAAGATATTGGGAGCGCTGATAGTAGGCAATTCAGGAAGAAGGTTGCGGAGTCCAAGGACTGTGAAACAACTCTTCTTAGGAACCCTGGATAGGGCCACTGGGTGATGGCAGCGTAACGGCCGATAGCGGGTGATTCGGCTACACACGTCTCTAAGAGGAAGTAGAAGCGTGTCTCCAGAAGAGCAAAAGGTAGTCAAGGCTTCTGCTGACTTGGAAGACCTAGCAGCAGAGCTACGGGACATCATCAACGAAATGCGTCAGCGTCCAACTGATACGGCTTACGCCTATGCCCTGACTTATAACTTCAGGACTGATCTAGGGCGTGTGGTGGCTTCCCTGGGGGCTGGTAAGCCGAGCATGAAGGTAATGAATGGAAAGCACTAGACGGGCAGTGGGCGCGATAGCTGCCAACCTAGTAAGTAAGCCGCCCCCCGGCTTTCACTGAACGGTGAACCAAAACGCGCTAAGGGAACCTAGTCCGTTTACGGTATGGGAGCGGGCCACGTCCTAGGTGAGGGTTTAGAGGACATTCCCCGTGGGGTCTGTTTGCAGGCTTAAAACCACAAACCCACGGGGCTTCATGCGGTCATAGCTCAATTGGCAGAGCGCCAGACTTCCAATCTGGTGACCGGGGTTCAATTCCCCGTGGCCGTTCTGTTCCCCATAGGTCCGGCAGACTAAAGGGGAACCGTCTATCCACCTTAGACGTTAAATATGCGTGGTTTATCCCTGCCAATTGGTTAGGGGTACGTCTTTCTCCTCTGACGTTAAACGAGGATGACGGCCGATGGTACGGCGGTTTGCATTGCTGTCTGGGAGTGGGTACCCAGATGGAACCGACACGAGTTAAACCCATATAGGGAGTGGTCGGACCGTACCACCATAAGCTTCAAAGGAGGAGTATAGATGGTTACCATTTACTTCCCTGCCTACACAGCTAAGTTCAAGCTTCAGGATCGGGTTTACCTGACCAACAAGATTTCATCAGGTCTGGGGACTGTAGTCGGCATCCACGCTCCATGGTCGATTGGCTTTGTAAGCGTTGGCGTTCGATACTCCGTCTCCTGGGATCGGAACAGGAAGACTCTCAACGGTCCGGCCATGGAATCCGAAGAGGAATTGTCTAAGGTGATCTGATGCCCAGAGCTAAGGCGACTCATCCTTTCCACCTGGTTCAGGTCGGTATTCCTTCGTACAACCCGCTAGAAGAGAAGCCTGTCTTGCGCATCACTGCGATAGACGAAAAAGACGGCAGGTTATTGGAGGGAGACTTCACCCCAGAGGAATTTAGAGTCTGGGCAGCCTCCTTGAACAAGTGGGCTGATCTATACGACGATATGGTTAGTCGCAAGAAGTAATACTTGTGGTCCCGATGAAAATAGCCACTAGTGCCACGGTCAAGGTTCGGGATAGCCGTTGGTATGGGGTCATAGCTCAGATGGAAGAGCGGAGCACTGAAAATGCTCAGGTCCGTGGTTCGATTCCACGTGTCCCCACGGGAGGCCCTGAGAGGGCTCCTAACAAGATCACCTTTGAAGGGGGTGTCATGGCAGCGTCAGCAACCCCTCGGGTCCGTACGGCCCGTTCAGGGGCTTCCAAGAAGGCAGCTACACCAGTAGCCGACCCCATGGTTGTGGAGATGGACTTCAAGCCAAGTTCCGGGGCACGCTTCGTCTACGATCCGGAAGACATTCCGAAGATTGTGATGGCCTTTGAGGGGCTACACGCGATCCTCTCGGCTGAATTCCTGGCAGAGGCCAAGACTCCGGATATCGTCAAGGTTCTGGTAGACAACGGCTATACCCTGTCGACCACCAGTGACCCGAAGTATGGGGCACTGTATGAAGGCCCGTTCATCACCTTGACCTACAAGAAGACTCTTCTTCGTCTGTCCGTGGTGGTTACCAAGGACAGCATCAAGGCAGACTTCCGGACCTATTACGAGACCAGAGGATAAGTTTCCTTCAGGGAATTGATGCCCCAGGATTTGCGCCATGCGTCCTGGGAGTCCCTGAAGGAGCGGCAGGGAAGGAAGCGCGGGCAATCCCCCACACGTGCCCGTGAGACTCTGGCTCCCCGTGGTTCCCTGATTGGACGACAGGGTTAATCTTCGTGGTAGCTTCCTTCCCTGTCAGTTAGGCCCCTGTAGCCAAGTTCGGGGAAGGCATCCGTCTTATACGCGGAAGATACGTTGGTTCAAATCCAACCAGGGGTACTGTTTTTGACCTATCCACTTACCCTAGGGAATCATTTAGTGAAGCACACGCACACGTGCCAGAATGCAGACTGTAAGAAAGTGTTCTACTGTACTGGCACGGGAGAACACCAGAGTGAATGCACGCATTGTGGAAACAAATATACCTTCACAAGCTAGGGGTTAATGGGTGGCTTCTCACTCGCACACATGTCAGAACACGTCATGTGGCAAGACGTTCCAATGCAATAAGGTAGGACCCCACACGTTGGCGTGTCCTGATTGTGGTTCCGATACATCAGGCCACACGCACGCTCACTAATTTCATAATCCCCTGTGGTCTAATCTGGCAAGACATCGGATTTTGGTTCCGATCATCTAGGTTCAAATCCTGGCAGGGGAGCGGCATTGCGAAAGGAGGATTGCGAATGCCGGGTTTCAACCCTGATGGCTCTTATAGAGTCTTTGATTCTGAAGCGGAAAGACTAGAAAACCAAGAGGCTGTAAGAAGAATCATTCAGGGTTTGCACACCAAGTATCCTGACCCGAGGGTAAGCCCACGTCCGGGTAATCCTGAAAAATGGGTTGGGAGTCTGAAGATGCCCAAAAAGATAGAGTTCAAAGATGGTGTGTTCCAATACGTGGGACCGCCAACCAAATCGGAAGGTACTGAAAACAAAATGGCGCGTGACAGTGGTATGGACGTCAAGAGCTACAGCCCGTCGGACCCCAAGTTCGCCAGTGACGAGACTCCTTTCGAAGTCGGCCAGATCATCTCCATCGTGGGTCGCCACGGCGAGAGCGGTACCCACCTGCTGATCACGGACGTTCAGGCAGACACGGAGGTTCGTCACGAGGGTTCACCGGTCGGTGGCACCTACTACACCGGCTACGCTTCCAACGATTACGACCGTTCCACCCAGGTCATCAAGGTGGAGAACGGCACGGCCGTGACCGTGTGGACCGAGTACGACGTTCCGGTTACCCCGAAGGGTCTCCAGTCGCTTTCCTTCCCGAAGCGGTGACCCTGACCTGATACCCAGGTCTAGATAAGCTCCTACCGGTCGACAGACGACATAAGCCCTGTTACGGCAACGTCGGGCCGGTAGGTCTAGCCTCTATAGCTCAACGGATAGAGCACCGTGCTACGAACGCGGGTGTCCAGGTTCGATTCCTGGTAGAGGTACGCAATAAAACTTCCAGCAATGGCTATAGGGTCGATCCGGACGTCTCCCGGTAGGTTGCTGGTTGGCTTGTATGACACGGGTGAGCAATTGCTATTGTGGAACTTGCCTCCACAAAGAACCAACCCTCCCAAGGCATGGGCTCAGAATGGTTGGCCGTGTCATTATTCCCCGTTAGCTCAACTAGGCAGAGCAACGCACTGTTAATGCGTCGGTTGAATGTTCGAATCATTCACGGGGAGCCTAGTCCCCAATGCGTCAAACTGATTGCCGATATTTGTAAGGTCGTGGTATCGCAGCATGAGGCAAGGTAGGTTGTAGCTATGTTTTCGCACCTTGGACATAGTTATACGGTGCTCCTAACCAATAGACCTTCCTGCGCATTGGGGACTTCAAAGCATCCTGACGTCAGTCAGGAGCGAAGCATCCTAGGGAGAGTGGTACGCCAACACCACTAATACGTGTCCCGTGAGCCCTAGGTAAGTCGGGACGTTGGCAGATTGGGTAAAAGGGCAAGCTTCCGTTTAGGTGGTGACAGCCGAGAGAAGAAGCCTGGGCACCCTAGGGTTAGATGAGGCAATATAGCGTTGACCTGACCCGTAGGACTGTCACCCTGTAGCGCGATGGAAGAATACGCATGCGCGATAGTCGTACTTCTAGGGTGCCACCCAATCGTTACATTGGAGACTAAATGATAAAGTTTGGTGTCTTTGCTAAGACATTGGAAGAAGCCTGGTTCAAGGCTCACAACGAAGCAAAGCTCTTCTTCGGTGAGTCCAGGGTTCATAGCGTCAGGTTTCTGGGTGGCACCAAAGAAGATGATGACGCCTATTACTGCACCTTTGCCGCAGACTTGGTAAATGATGCGGATGCGGTTTCTGAGTACTACCCAACGGGTCGGCCATCTTCTCCGCCACCTTTCGAACCTCTGACTACTCCTCTGCCACTCTTGGAGGCCACGGCGATAATCGGGCCTACCACAGAGGAAAGAGAAGTCCTCAGAGTCAGCTATACAACCGAATAGATGGCTTGCCATGGATGCACGCATGGGACGTGCGCCAGTCTGTAGAACTGGTGTCTAACAAGGCTAAGTAGGTTCGATTCCTACCCGTGGCACTGGAGACAATGAGGATAGAGCAGAGTCCCTAACCCGTAAGGGTGGGACGGTTTCCATAGCTGGCCACCGGCGAAACTCTGCTTTCACGGTTCAATTCCGGAGTCTCCTCTATTCAAAAACTATAAGGAGTATTTGTGGGCAGAGCTACACACACGACAACCACGATTAGGCGAATCATTGTTGGTCAAGAGTTCTATCTCTCTATCGACGGAGTCACCGCTTACAAGCTCCTGACCAAGTCAGACATTGGTGGAGCAAGCTACAACGTCACCTTCAAGCGTGCAGACAATGAAGGTGAAACCGAGCATGGAGACTGGCCGTACAACACCAAGGTCTACATCTGACGGGGTCATGCCTGTTGGCCCGTTGCTGGTGAGCCTGTAGGCGAGCGGAGCACACCAGCCCAAAGAGGCTCACCTTTGCAGGGGTAGAGCCTCAATAGGTGGCCCCCGTGACGGTACCCAGAAGCCACGTGGTAGGGCTCTGGTGAGCTACCGGGGGCAGAGGCCCTAGGTTGTGTTCCAGCCCTTCCTAGGGCCTCTCAGACGTCTCTGTGGGAGCTTCCCTGTCCCCCCGTCAGGGCCACAGAGACAGGGGGAACCCTGGTGGGTTCCACTCCCCCCGGAATTCCTAGGGTTCCCCCGTTCAAGCGTCGTTAGCTTAATTGGTAGAGCTACGGTCTCCAAAACCGTCAGGTGAGGGTTCGAATCCCTTGCGGCGTGCTCCAAAGGAGGAAACTATATGAGCAAAAATATATCTGGTATGGAGTGTGGCTGCATGCTGGTTATTGAGTACGGTAAAGCGCCGTACATCATCAGGCACGCTAATTGCAAGAAGGCCCACGGCACACCAGAGAAGAAGAATTGACATGACCATGTCAGATGCCGATCACATGCACCCGCATGTGGCTAGGGCTCTTCACGATGCTTTGAAGAGTGGGGACTACAAGCAAGGTCACAACTTCCTTCACAAGGTAATGAAGGACATAGGTGATCTTTACTGCTGCTTGGGTGTCCTTTGCCGGCTAGCCATTAACGCTGGCGTAGTGGTTCCTCAGGAAGAGTTCAATCTAGGGAACGGCAATCAGGTAGTCATCAAGTATGAAGGTGATGACGGGTGGCTTGGCCTGATAGTCAGTGAGTGGGCCGGAAAGCACGCTACTCCTTCTTATAGGCTTCCTCTCTGGTACGACGAAGAGAAGAAGATTCCTTTTGCTGGGGACCTTGACGAAGAAATGGACCGTATTACTCTGGCCATCTTGAATGATGGAGATAGCAATAGGTTCCATGGTCTGACATTCTCTCAAATAGCCGACATCGTTTTGTTCATGTGGGGATACGGCGATGAAGACGAAGTATCGGCTAACGATTAGACGGAGTAACGGAAGACTCGTTCGCGAATACGGCAACCTGAGCAAGTACGCGGCTAAAGTCCGTAGAGATGAACTAGAAGACAAATACGATTCCGGCTATTACGTCGAATTGACACCCGATAGGAAACCCAATGCTGAATAATCCAGGTCTCGTCTACGTCTGCTACATGGTCAGTGGGGACCAGGAGCCACGGCCCATCAAGGTGGGTCTGACGTATGACGAAGCCTTGAAGGAAGTCAACGCGAATAAGAGGGCTGTCAAAACCGTACTCAGGTTCGCGTGGATCGCTGGCCTGTTCAGTAAGGAAGCGCGCAAGAACATGCAAACCCTGAAGGGTGTGAAGTACTACATCACGGGGTACCGGCCCACGGCGGTCAACAACCTTGCCACGGTGGATGAGGAGTGGGCAGAACAATAAGGAAATAAGCCCCATTAGCTCAGTGGACAGAGCGACACCCTTCTAAGGTGAAGGCCGTAGGTTCGACTCCTACATGGGGTACGGGGGCACGATGTGGAAACGCGGGGAAGTAGGAAACAGTTTCTTCCTCCTTTATGTTTCCTATGATGACCGTTGTCACGGTTCGATTCCGGGGTGCCCCTCTATTCACTCTGAAGAGTGACCTGTAAGCACACCTATAAGTAGACTCTCCCTTCTGTCTGGCAGGATAAGAGCCACGGCTAGCATGCTGTCTGTGGTGACTGAAACTGCCCCGTACGCGGAGAATGGCAAAGGGAGCGCATGTCACGCCACTGTGGATGAGTCATAGCCCTACCGAGTGCGCCGGTTCTAAGGGGTTAGGCGTTCGTCCGGAAGAGCGCTGGAACGAATGAGGGCCTACTAGGTGGAGTCGATTGGACTACTCGGGTCAGGTTGTCTAGGGTCTTAGAGCTGACGCAACCTGATGCAAAAGGGACGGGTAGGAGACTGAGAAGCCGATAATGTAGGCCCTCATTTGTTTTGTCCAAAGGAGGAAAAATGACAGATTTCATTATTGGCTGGATTCTTCCACCATTGATGGTTATCGTGCTAGTAATCATGAATGTGTGTGGATACATGACAAAGAAGGGATACGATAAATACGTATGCCTGTCATGGGGAATAATGGCTATTTATTCTCTCGTCAAGGTTGATATCGGCGGGATAATCATCTACCTTACTTTTTCTCTTTATCACGGTTACAAGTGGTGGAAGAACCGCAAGGATGACGACTGGACCGACAAGGGTAACAAGCCAAAGCGGAAGCGTTCCCGTAACTGGGTTCCGAAGCTAAAGAACCCTGAACCAACAAAGTCGGTGGTGTAGTGGCGACCGAGAAGCGTCCGCTAAGTTGCGGTTGTGTCCTGGTATTCGTGGATGGCAAGTTTTCACATCAGGACGTTAAGAACTGCAACAGAGGGCATTAGTTATTAATGGGTGGGCGAGGAAGACACCGCGCGTGGTCGGTGCTTGGAAACCGCCCTATGCCTCTGCACCAGATAGCCAGAGGTAGCCACGCATGGGGAGTTGGCAGAGTGGCCGAATGCACTAGTCTTGAAAACTAGAGGGGCCTTAAAACCCCCAAGGGTTCAAATCCCTTACTCCCTTCGTGATACAAGAAGATGGTTGTACCTGCTGCGAGGATGGCGGGTTTACCGAGGGATATGGTAATAGCCATCGGTGCGGCAATTGTGGACACACTGAAGGAGCCCATAAGTAATGGCCGAATGTACCTGTTGCACAAATGGTGCCTTTGTTGAAGGACTCAACCCGAACCTGTGTAACAACTGCTTTCACCTGAAGTCGCTTCACTCCATCGTGGTGAGCTTCTTCAAGTTCTGGAATAGGATTAGCTTCTGATGGGTGTCTGTATCTGCTGCCTCTTTGGTGACTTCAAGGGTGGTGGCGAAAAGGACATCAAGGATATATGCGGGTGTGGCCATCACAGGAAAGACCACCAGAAGAGGTTTTAATGTTCTTCTTTCTCTTCGGAGCATGTAGTTGCTGCTTGGCAGGCTCCTTCTCTGAGGGTGGCAACGACGGTAAGTGCTCCCTCTGCAATCACACGTACGGAGCACACACCTAGAAATAGGTAGGGTGGCAGAGTGGCCTATTGCGCGTCCCTGCTAAGGACGTAAGGGAACAACACACCTTCCAGGGTTCGAATCCCTGCCCTACCGCGCACCATTAAAAAGGAGGAAATAAAGGATGCTTTGGTACCTATTTGCAGGTTGCTACTGTTGCTTCATCGGTGACTTCATCGAGAGTGATAGCGACCGGAAAACCTGCAAGAGATGTACGCATGTGAGGGGTGCTCATTCTTAATGGGCTCTTGCTCATGCTGTAACTCTGGTGGATTCGAAGCTAGCGCTACAGCCCTCATTTGCAAACATTGTCTTCATGTCAGGTCTGCTCACTCTGGCTACTTCCACTACATGGCTTCCTTCCTCCGCTACATGACAGGAAGGTAAATAGCGTGGAGTATGACGGGCCTCCACGGTGGTGAACGTGCGGCCGTAGGTAGCCACCGAAACAAATCCCGTCAAATGCCCCCGTAGCTTAGCCGGGTTTAAAGCGCCACCCTGTCAAGGTGGAGACCGAGGGTTCAAATCCCTTCGGGGGCGCGTGCTACGTAATGGCAATTGCGTAGAGTCTGTGGTCAGCAACCGCCAATTGCTCCGCGCGACAGACACGCATTACGTGTGGCCGAGTGACCGGCAATGCTTTGGTGGTGGAGATGGTCACGCTGCCTACCAGAGAGCCACACGGAACGGGTCATAGCTCAATTTGGTGGAGCGCTTGGTTTGGGACCAAGAGGTTACAGGTTCAAATCCTGTTGGCCCGACGCGAAAGGAGGAATGATGCGTAGATTCCTGGAAGAGCTTCTAGAGAGAATCGCGGACATGAACGACAACGACACGAGAGAGCTTGGCAAGGATCGGTGAGTATAGCCACCTTTGGAATCTTTTGTTTCCTCTGGTTGGCCGCTGCTTACTCGCTCTGTATTTACTTGATAAAGACAGTTCGGGACGACACGTTTAACCTTAGGGTCACAATTGCTTGCTTCTCTGTCCTGATACCTGTGGGCATCCTGCTACTGGTGGTGTCCTTTGTGTCAGTGGTGACTTAGCAAGATTTGAAGGAGGAATTGAGATGGGTTTCGCGATAGCCATAGTCGTCATGCTCGTTGCCCTGGTGGTTGTGATGTCTGCTCTACTGGCGGTTGACCGGCACATCCGGAACAGGCCACCCTTGGCCCCCACCATCAAGCAAGACATTGCTGAAGCGGTGGAGCGTTACCGGACGGAGCTTTACCAGTGAGCTTGGTTGAAGCGATATACGAAACCGCGCTACTAGACATCCTGGTTGCCCTGGAAGCGGGACACCCTGAAGAAGCCGCCAGGATGGCCCGTAAGGCTCTGGGAGTACCTGACCCATCCAAGGACACCCAGGACGGTTCAGAGGCTGTCAGCGTGGCTCCTGGGGGCCTTCATGGGCTCAGTGGGCTTGAGACCTTGCCGGTACTTGTCAGGGACTCAGGGGGTATGCCCGTCAGGGGTAACGGGCTACCTCCAATCAATTGGCGTCGTCCGTGGATGAGGAAACGATGAGCTTCTTCCGCCGTAGATTTTGGATCCGAAGTCCAGAGCAAAAAGCTTTCGCCAGGATCGTTGCCCTTGGGTGTGAGCTTCTTCAGGAAGAGTTTCCTGAACTCTCAAAGAGGGAGTTCGACGTAATAGCGGTGACGATCCTGGAAGAGCTAATGGAGTCGGATCCGGATACTCTCATTAGTCCCTCTTCGCTCGTGTGGCGCGTGAGAGAACGGGTCAGGTCTTCTAGGCTCTGATTTCGTGTGGTCTGCCTGAGGGACACTGAAGAGGGCAGGGTAACGATGGACACATAAGAGCGTGGCTCTCTAAAAGCACGTCGCTGCCCAACCATCGCCGCACCAATGGATAAGGTATGGACGAAGTAGACACTGTTAAAAGAGAAGTGTCAATAAAAGGTCAGTGGGTTGACCGGATTGTTAAAGACCCAGACTTGTCGGAAAGAGAGAAACTTCTCCTTCTGGTTATTAGTAACTTCATGAATAGATCAGGTATAGCTTTTGTCAATAGGATGAATGTTGCTGCCTATAGTGGCATTAGCTCTGCTAAGATCAAAAGCATGGTAGAAAGTCTAGCCGAAAGACATTACCTATCCGTTAGATTCACACTCCCTGGTACAAACACAAAGAACAGTCCAAATTATAGGAAGTTTGAAGTTCACGGATTGATAGAAGCGGATGGGTGAAGCATGAAGGCTGGACACATCAACGTAGGCAATGGCTTTAAGTGGACACCAGACGATGATGATTGCGTCTGTGTGGGCAGAGAAGACGAACCAGATGAGACCAGGATTCGCATCATCTGGCGCTATAAGGACAGTCAGAGCAATTACACCACTTCGGTATCAAGAGAAGACACGCTTTATTAAGGAATAACTATGGGTTTCAAGTTGCGTACTTACTCCAGTGTCGCACTGTTGGTAGCGCTTATCCTGACTGCTGCTATCCTGGCGAGTTGCAAGCCTGCCGGTAGCCTTTCGGGGCCTCCCCTGGGTGTCTGCAAGTACAAGGCAAATGCCGTGGTCCTGAAGGATGACGGTAAGTGGAAGTGCTACAGCACCAAGAAGCAGAATGGCGTCACGGTCCTGGTCCGTCAGAAGACTTGGGACAAGAAGTAAATGGGGTTTTGGAGCAACGACGCTCCGAAGCAGAAGTATGGAACCCTAGGAGTGCGTTCGGAATTCAAGTTCAGCCCTAGTGGATATACCTGTATCGTCACTGGGGTATCCAATGGTGCATACGGCAAACTAGTCATCACCTATAAGATAAAGGGTGGTGATGGTGGTACCGCCAGTATGGATGTCTACCCAACCGAGAGTTGTTACCTATGACTCCTGATGAACTGGCGGAATTTGCCGGTAGGTTTATGTTCCTGCTAGACAAAGACTGGGTTTACCGCGCTCCTGAGACGTTCATCAAGCCTGCCCGTATCTGGTGGGCTCTAGCGAATAAGAATTGGGAGATGGCAAACCGGTTGCTATCGGAGCTTGAATCCGATAGCGTCTAAACAACTGAATACATGGTGTCTGTGGCAGAGTGGCTATGCACTGGATTGTGGGTCCAGACCACGTGGGTTCAAATCCCACCAGACACACGAGGTACCGAAGCGAAGAAGACGGATACTTCAATGGATAAACCGTAGGTCGTTGGTTCAAATCCAACCCTCCCAACCATTGGGAGGTAGCTCAGTGGTTAGAGCAACGGTGAAAAGACTGTCTTCGATTATTTCTCGGTACCTCCCAGTTTGGCACTGAAGCGGAAGGTAAGGGTTACTCCTAATATGAATAGGGTAGACCAGGTTCGAATCCTGGCCGCTCCACAATAAGGGGCGGTAGTGTAATGGCAGCACACTAAAAATACCCAAACCTAATATTTCTCAGTGCCACCCAGTTTGACCCGAAGCGTAGTAACTGGTTACTTCTCTCCGCCAGGGCCTAGCCCGGAGGGCACCTACTTCCAAGCTTTTAAACTTGGTTTCGTAGGAACCTGTGTGCCAATTACGATATTTCTCGGGTCGCCTAGACGGCTTCAGAAGCGAAGAGAGAAGATACTTCTACAGAGAAAGAAAGTCCGTCCGACCAACGGCGCGCTACCTACTCCACACGTCATTGAGTAGGAGCAAGGGTGTAATTACCAGATGTTGTGATTTGTTAATACCACCCGTCTTTTCTCAAGTATTACTCTGAAGTCTCCTTGTTGGGTCAGAAGCGGACGGATAGGTTACTTCACAAACACCACTATTAATGGTGTCTCTAAGAGACAAACTTATTCGAATTATTTCTCTGACCCACCCTAAAGCAAGAGGCACCGAAGCGGAGAATACGGTTACTTCTTTCGGCTGATAGATCCGTATTCGTTTATTACTCGGTGCTCCTTGCTTTTATTACTCTCCCGAAAGGAGAAGCGGCATGGGAAAGCTAGGTAAGCAAAGCGCAAAGCTTCAGGTGGAAAGTGCGAACAAGAAGGCTGGACTGATTCGCACCAGCGGGGGAAAGACCACCACTCATGAAGGTGGAACCGGGCACCTACGCGATACCAAGTCGGAACTATTCCTTCTTGGTGTTACCAACATGGTGTCTGAGCAAACCTTCTATGAGCGCGGTTCGGATCGTGACAAGCGCTTTATGGGTCTGCTCATCACGGTGACCCATCAGGATGCCGATTGGGTATCTCGGTTCCTACCGTGGCTACGCGGACCAGGCAACATGAGAACCGCTTCTATCGTCGGTGCGGCTGTCTATGCCCGCACCGTCCTGTCCATGGCTCCTGAGGCACGTGAGGCTCTTTACAGGGCTTTCCCTGGGGCCACGGTCCGGAAGGTTGTGGCGTCCGTCCTACAGCGTCCCGACGAACCAGCAGAGTTCATCTCCTACTGGCTTCAGGGAAGTGACACCAAGACGCTTCCTGGTGGCGTGCAGCGTGGTCTAGCCGACGCGGTAAAGCGTCTGTACACGGAACGGAACTCCCTGAAGTACGACGGACAGAACCAGCCATGGCGTATGTCTGACGTGATTCAGTTGGTTCACCCGGACCCTGATACTGAGGTTCAGTCTCTTCTTTTCGATTACCTTGCCAAGAAGCGCTTCAGCGGAAGCGAAGCGGTAATCCCAGACGAACTCTTGATGCTTCAGGCAAACAGGAAGCTCTACGAAATCCCTCAGGAGCTACGTCGGGAGCGTCTGGCAGCAGACCCGAAGTCAATGGCTACCATTCTCCGGAGTGGTGGCATGACCTGGGAATCACTAGCAACGTGGCTAGGTGGTCCTCTGGGTAAGGAAGGTTGGGAGGCAATTGCTCCTAGCCTGGGAATCTTCGCTCTGGTCCGGAACCTTCGGAACATCAGTGAAGCTGGAGTGAGCAACGAGGTTCAGGAAGCCCTAGCGGCAAAGATTTCTGACCCTCAGGTAATTGCCAACTCTCGTATGTTCCCTCTTCGCTTCTACACGGCGTATCGGGAAGCCACGAACGTCATATGGAGCTACCCCCTTGAGAAGGCCCTGATGGCTTCTCTGGGGAACATTCCGAAGTTGGACGGCCGAACGCTGGTACTGATCGACCAATCAGGTTCGATGAATTTTTCTATGTCGAACAAGTCCACCGTGCGACTCTCGGAACAGGCTGCCTTGTTCGGTATCGCTCTGGGCATGGCTGCCGACAATGCGGATGTCTACGTCTACGGGAATTCTCACAAGGAAATCCCGCTACCCAAGGGTGGTTCAATCCTGCCGCTTGTCGCTAAGTACGGTCAGGCTGATATGGGTGGAACCCAGACATGGACCACTGCCAGATCCCTTTACCGGGGTCATGACAGAATCGTTATCGTGACGGATGAGCAGAGCCACGATAGCGCGTACGGAATTCCGGATATCCCCATCGTGACCTTCAACGTTGAGGGCTACAAGGCTGCCCACACGGAATCCTCAAAGAAGAGAATCACCGTGGGTGGTCTGTCGGATGGTGGGTTCAGCCTGATTCAGGCCATGGACTCCGCCGGTAAGGGTGAGTGGCCTTTCTGATGAAAGTAACCATTGGGGAACTAATGGATACCATCAACAAGGTTCTAAATGACCCTGACAACCCATTCGACATGGGGCCTGATACGGAAGTGGTGGTGAGTCGCGGTATCTTTCATCCGGACTCACCAGAAGGGAAATTCCAGGTACTAATGGTTGCCCCTTATCAGGGTAAACTTCATCTGGTAGTTTCCAAGCTTCACTGAATGATGTGGTCTAGCACCTAGGTAAGACTCTGTACTAAGGCGCCTTAGGTGTTTGCGTCGATAGATCGGGTAGTGCAGAGCACCACTATGGATCGCTAGCTCAATTGGTCAGAGCAATGCGCTCTTAACGCATAGGTTCAGGGTTCGAGTCCCTGGCGATCCACTTAATAGTCCTGTGGTAGAGTGCAGTTATGCCTATTTGCCATGTCTGCTCAAAAGAAGTCGATAGATACGCCAACAACAAGCGTTGCCGAGAATGCTATAACGAATATATGCGCGAATATATGAAAAAGCGCTTTCACCAAAAGCGTGCAGAAATGATAGCCATTCTTGGTGGCGTTTGTGTTCATTGTGGAACTACAGAAAAGCTGGAATTCGACCACATATTTGAGAATACCAAATCATGGGATATAGGTAAGATTTGGGGACACCGTAAAGTAATAGCTGAATTGAAGAAGATTCAGTTGCTATGCAATAGCTGCCACAAAAAGAAGTCAGCTAGATATATGAGTGTTGACCATGGTGGCGGTATATCTGGTAAAGATGGTTGCAAATGTACAAAGTGCAAAGCACGCAAAGCAGAATATATGAAGAAATACAATAAGCCCCGTTAGCCCAACCTGGTAGGGCAATCGGCTTTTAACCGATAGATTGTAGGTTCAAATCCTACACGGGGCACATGGACATTTACGACGTATTCAGGTCAGTAGCGGATGCCATTCCCAATGGAGGTAATTCACGAAAGAGAATGAGGAGACGTGTCAAGGCTTACCGTATGGCTGACAGCATCATGGACCCGAAGTCATTCCTTCGTTCTCAGACCTACTGTCGGATGGGTAAGCACCAGCCTGTAGGCAAAATGTATTGCATCATCTGCGAGCATTGCCGCAAAGTCCTAGGAAACAACTATTAGGGGCCTTAGCTCAGTTGGTAGAGCACTTGCCTTGCAAGCAAGGGGTGGGGGGTTCGATTCCCCTAGGCTCCACATGAACAATCAAAAGTTGGTAGTAGGTTTCTGTGATGGCAGCATGGAAATCCACGATTGGCAGCGTGGTTATAGCTTGACCACGGATGTCGGTACTGGAGAGATGCTTTGGATCTATAAGAAAGAAGGTGCCAAATATGTAAAGATTGGTAGCCTGGAAGATATCGACTGGTTTACCATCAGTGGCAAGATAACAATCAAGTAATGGTTTAAGGGTGTGTAGCTCAGTTGGTTAGAGCATTCGGCCGATAACCGAAAGGTCGGGGGTTCAATTCCTCCCACACCTACGCTGTCATTCCGGGGTTTCCTCAGCCGGAATATTAAGTCACATGTACTCTTCCGGAAATGGTTTTGGCTTAGCACCATACTAGACCGGAACGGTTGGGCAAAGGCAGAGAGCTAAGCCGATCGCCTTTCAAGCATGTGAGACAGTTAAGGCCCTATCTTCCAGCGGTTAGGAAGCGAGGTTTTCACCCTCGTAACCGGGGTTCGACTCCCCGTAGGGTCACGAGTCGCAAAGAGGCATGATGCCTAGAGAGATTCTAGGATGGGTTCGATGGTGTCTTACCTTGTGAAACAAACTCTTTGTGGCTCTCTTCTAGATGGTGACTAGAAGAAGCGGCACCTTCGGGTCTGGCTAGGGGTGCAAGAAGCCCCAGGGGTTGCCGCCCCTGGGGTGAGCCCACATATCCCAATTGGTAGAGGAGACGGATTCAAACTCCGTATGTTGTCAGTTCAAATCTGACTGTGGGTACGTCGTCTCTGACTGTGGGTACGTCGTCATGGTGGCCATACTGCTTCACCCGAATAACCAGCGCTGGTGTCGCTTGTCGGTACCGGCTGGACTTGTCCAGTTCACAAGCGGCAGGGTGTGTAAGGCGGAGCAACCACCATGACGTCTTATGGCTACGTACGCAATTGGTTAGCGAGACGTCTGCAAAACGTCGTAAGCCGGTTCGATTCCGGCCGTAGCTTCGTGGGGTATAGCTTAAGTAATTGACATTGCCTGCCAGCAATCGAGATGAAATGGCTAGACGTTGGCAGACGTTCCGATGCCTCAGAAACATCGGTGCCCCGTTAAACTCCTGTTGGACCCAGGAGAGCAAGAAGCCCCATAGGAGTTCCAGCCCCTATGGGGTCACGCCCGTGTGGTGGAATTTGGTATACACGCTAGCCTTAGGAGCTAGTGCCGAAAGGTTTGCAGGTTCGAATCCTGTCACGGGTACTTCCGCCAGAGTGCGGATATAGGGAACTAGATAAGAAAGGAGGAAAAAATATGGGTGCCAAGAAGCGCATCAACAAGTCACACCCTTCGCATGATCGCAGGTCCCGAAGCATCGCCCGTGGGCTGGTTCGGAAGAAGGCCCGTAGTGAGGCTCAGAAGGCCGCAGAGCGACGCAACAGGGCACGTGGCTACTCGGCATGGGATGTGGCCAAGGCACGGCGTACGGCCCGTCTAGGGCGCATCCTGACACCAGAGCAACGGAAGATGCTCACAGACCAGGGTTACAGCGCAGAGACAGGCAAGAAGACAACTTCAAAGTAAGGACCACACGAAGAAGCCGGTAGCCCATGGGGAGCTACCGGCTTTCTTTGTTCTTTGAGAATTGAGGAATTGAAAAAGAATGATTAGCAAGGTTGAGTTCAAGACAGGGGATATGGGCCGCCCGGTGTTCCCCGTACCCATCTTCGGAGAGTACGACGAAGACAACGTGCGGACCATCAAGATGGAGATCACACCTTCCATCGCTCGTATCCTGCTGACAAAGAACATCGGCAACAGGAACGTTTCGGAAGACTACATCAACGAGTACGCCGGACGTATCTCGCGTGGTGAGTGGTGGTTGAACGGTGCAGCCATCAAGATTGCTTGGAATGGCAGATTGTTGGACGGGCAGACCCGTCTAGAGGCTGTCATCAAGGCTGGTCTTCCCATCACCACCATGGTTACCTACGGACTCCACCCGGAATCCCAGATGACCATGGACATGGGCAAGAAGCGTTCTCAGGCAGACGTCCTGAGGATGCACGGTTTCACGGACACCATTCGGTTGGCCGCTCTCATCAACATTGTCATGCGGTACAAGGATGGCAAGTTGATTCCGGGGCACCGTGCCGCGCGGTACTCGGAAGGTCAGATCCTGGACTTTGCCAACCAGAACAAGACCCTTCTGTACAACGCGCTTTCCCACTCATGGACCTTCAACAGTAAGGTTCCCATGGCCATCGTTTCCGCTGCTGCTGCGGCGTGGTACATCATGGCCGAGAAGAACATGCAAGACCTGGATTCCTTCTGGACCAGACTCATCACAGGTGAACACCAGATTGACCGTGATCCGGTTTGGGTCCTACGGGAGCGGATTGCCAAGGGTGCCAAGCTTGCGGGTGGAGGCAAGGGAAAGCTCCCCTCCTACCTTCAGGTGGCGCTCACCCTCAAGGCTTTCAGGTATCACATCATCGGCCGTCCGATTTCCTACCTCAGGTGGGATCCGGAAACGGAACCCTTCCCCGAAGTCACCGTGTCCGTGGGAGATGACGACGGTTTCGACAGTGCGGAAGACCAGACGAACGCGGTCATTCTGAACGAGACTGACGAATTCGACATTCCCGACGACACACCTAGGGACTAATACATGCCACAACACCAATACGTTATTGACCCACGTACCGGTGAAGTGGACATGGCTGCATACGAAGCAGAAGGCCACAAAGGCTCACTCTGCTTCGTGTGTGGCGCCCACGTCTGTGCAGCCTCCTGCACGTCTCACAGAGGCAGGCTGATACCGCTAGACGTAGCCCAGTGTCGTGGGGCGGAAACTACCTTCTTTGTCGTCTACGAAGCTTCTACCTACACGTCTCTTTCTTTCCACCTTTCGAAGGTAGGGGCGCAGAGCTACGTTTCAAAGCGGCTAGAGAAGGATCGTTCTAGCGGTAAGGTTCACCAATACGTAGACCCCTACCCGATCGTAGAGGAGCCGCTATGTCTCTAGGTTCGACAGGGGTCGGTTATAAGATCCTGTTGTTTGTTGTCAGGGCTAACTTCCTGATGACTGATCTATATGACAACATTATGCGTATCCTCTTCGGTACAGAAGCTTTTGATGACGCGCAAATGAGGGTTTACAATGAGCGCGTCAAGAGAGAGCAAGAGGAAGAAGGGGAGGATGCCACGGGGTAAGGGCAAGCAGGGTCGGGAGGGCCGTAGGCTTAAAGCTGAGAGCCTGAGAGTCCTTAGGGAGTCCCGTAGCCTAGGTGAGCAACTGGATTTGCTAGACGCTCGCCTAGGGCCTAACAGAGGGGCATCACGGGAGCGCCAGCGTCTCCTATATGAGTCGGCAGCTAGGAACAATGACCGTGCTCAACAAGAGGCAAAGGACTTTTCGATGATTGGCCGGAAGAGACGAAAGTAGGTTCTCGATGGATAGAGAGCAGGTTTCATTTTTTCTGGATTCGCAAGCATTGAGAAATTATGAACCGCTCTCTATCCAGAGAGTAGTAACTGATATTCTTTGTGGCGACTTTGACAATCAACTAGATCTAATAACGGCCACCATTGCGAGACGCAAACACATTCTTTTGATTGCACCTAAAATGCGCCGTATCGTCCTACGGCGGGCAGTTGTACTGAAGAGAACCGGTAGGAAGGTTAACGGGGTTGAGGCTGGTAAGAACCCAGAAGGCACAACAGCGGCAACAAATCGCACTAGAACTTTCACAAATACGTGACCAAATTGCAGACCTGAAGAAGCAAGAAGCAGAGCTTCAAGCTTCATTGTTGTCAATGACGGGGCCTGAGGAAGTCATTGCCCTAAGCCCTACCCGTTCTCTTCTTCGTGTGGATCCTGAAGCCAAAGACGAAATTGATGACTCAACCCTTAAGCACTTGGTAGATGATAAGACTTGGGAAGCTATCACTATCAGGGTGCTTGACCACAAAGCGCTTTCCCTTGCAATCCGGACAGGGGTTGTACAACCGGGTATAGTCGCGGAAGCCACGGTCAAAAAGGAACCGAAGGCTTCCCACTTCCGGGCGGTACGACATGATGAAACTAAGGATTCAGGGGAAGGTAAAGAGGGAAAGACAACACAGAGAAAAAGAACTAGAGCGCTATCTAATTGAGCGGTTTCCGGGTTATACTCTTGAAACAATTCATATTGTGATGAGGAAAGCTAGGGAGACGTATGCGCTTGGACTATAGTTACACAGCGGAAAAAGGCTTCACGGTTGCCGAACTAAGGGAATTCGTGAACGCTCTTGATGGGCTCCCTGGTGACTACATTATCCGTGGGGAAAAGGAACTCAAGTTCGATTTCAATGCGGCGGGTGGCCGTATAGTTAGATTGACTGCTGTTCCACCACCCAAGCCTGTATGATATGCCTTTGCTATTGTTGCCTCTTTGACATTGCCAAGCCAAAGAGACGTGTGATTAGACCTAAAGTCAAGCAAAGGAAGAAGTGACTGAGTGGCAATCAGGGCCGGTATCCTTGGGTCAAAACAAGCCGTAAAGAAAGCTGCCGCAAAAGGCGGTGGTGGGGATTTCGCGCAAATCCTTAAAGGCGATGGCGACACTTGGAAGGTTCGATTCCTGATCGAACCTGAAAATTGGCTTGAATACTTTGAGCACTACTACGATGGCAAATACGTTGTGTGTGATGATGAAGTCTGCCCGGCTTGTGACGATGGCGTACGGCGTAGCCAACGCTTCCTAGTCCCTGTCTTGATGGTGGACGACAGTAAGGTTGCTTGCATCAAGCTTGCCAAGACTGCCTATTCAGCCTTGGAGCGCAAGTACCAGCGATACGACACCATGACCGATCGGGATTATGAAATCACCCGACACGGCACGGGACAGAATGACACAGAATACGAAGTAGAACCGGGTGACCCCATTAAGGTCAACCTCTCTCGGTTCAAGCCTCCTTCTCCTCACAAGACGTGGGAGGCTTACGTATTCTCCTTTATCAAGGCCATGGTTGATTCAGCGGCCAATGCGGACATTGATGATGACGATGATGAAGAAGATGAGGAAACACCAGCAGTAAAGAAGCGGCCGGTTGCTGCCAAGGCCACAGTAAAAAAGACGATTGCAGCAAAGAAGCCAAGCACCAACGTCATTCGTCGCTCACGCTGAAAGGCTCTCTGAATGCCTAAGGGTCCGAAGTCAGAAGTTTCTAGTACTGGTGCGGTTCTTCTAGAGGCTTTGAGAGCCTATATTGAAGAGGAGTTCGGAGAGGAAAGCGACGAAACCGGTAAGGTCATTGACGGGGTTTCTTCGGAGAAGCTTGGCTTTGAACAACTCAAGGCGCTTTCTCTGGTAGAGCTACGGGCATGGGCCAAGGAAGCCGGATTCACCGCTAGTAATAAGAAAGCGGATATCCTCAACTGGGCACAGCAACAGGAGACTTCTTCTGATGAGGAAGAGTCTGATGAGGATGTAGACGAAGACGAGGATGACGAGGAAGACACCGAAGAAGACGACTCTGACGACGAAGACGAAACTTCGGAGGAAGAGACCGAACTACGGGAAGAGCTAGAAGAGCTTGGCCCGGTAGACCTACGCAAGCGGGCACGGGAGAACGACAAGTCTCTCAAGCTTGCAGAGCTAAAGGAAAAGAGCAATGAAGAGCTAATCGAACTGATTGTCAGTCAGGAGATTAGTTCTGAAGAAGAAGACGAAGATGACGAAGAGTCGGACGATGAAGACGACGACGATTCAGGCATCGATCCCAAGGAAATGATGGACAAGAAGATTTGGCCGATGCCACGTCTTCACAAGTTCGCAGAAGAGAACGGTGTAGCGATTCCGGCCAAGGTGAAAAACAACCGGTCGGCAATCGTAGAGCTTCTGACTGAAGCTCTAGGGGAAGATGACGAGTAGCCAGACATAGAGAAGGGGCCACGGTTCTTTGCCGTGGCCCCTTTTCGTGTTTGTGGAGAACCTATGACCAACTCCTATTTCTCAGTCCACACACATTCTTCCTTTTCGTGTCTTGACGGCATGTCCGAAGTCAGGCACTTGGTAACCAAAGCGGCCAAACTTGGTCACCCTGCCATGGCCCTTACCGACCATGGCCACATGGCTGGAACCGTGCAGCTATATAAAGCCTGTAAAGACCAAGGGATCCTTCCCTACCCTGCCGTAGAGGCTTACCTAGTCCCAGAGCATGAGGAGTGGGACGGTAAGGCTTCTCGGTACCACCTGGGGCTTATCGCGCTAAGCCTGAAGGGCTACAGGGCTCTTATCAAGCTTGTGTCACGGAGCTACACCCGACCACAGTTCAACCGGTTTCCTCGGATCGACTGGAACGATCTAGCCCTGTTGTCCCAGGAAGCGCGAGACGATATAGCCCTGACTACCGGTTGCTATTTCGGTCTGCCTATTCAAACGCTGGTAACCGAAACAGTGGATCCGGTCAAGGGCCTGAACTTTGGGAAGCTGAGTAACCGGAACAAGGCAAGGTCTGTTGTCCAGACCTACGCCCGACTCTTCCCCAATACCTATGTGGAACTCCAGAACCACTACACCCCGCACCCAGACAACTGGACTGACGAGCAAATCTGTACGGAAATGTTCGGTATAGCTCAGGAGCTAGGGCTACCTGTGGTGGTCACCCAGGACACCCACTATTTGGATGTCCGGCACTCATCAGCCCACACGCTGATGAAGAGATCCACCTACGGCGGTATGGAAGATGGATTCCCTGGGGACTCCTACCACTTCGCTTCCACCAGATTCATCAAGAACCACCACCAGGCAGAACACTGGGAAGCGGCGCAAGAAGGTTTCACAGATCTACTGGACCGACACCGGGTGTCCCTCCCTGCCCTGGACACCTTCCGCGCGCACATCCCAGAAGTCACCACAGACCCGCTGAAGGGTGTCACCCAGCTAGTTACCCGCCGACTCCAGGATCTTGCCTCTACGGGCCTCCTAGCCCCCTCTAAGGGCCGATCAGGGAAGCCAGCAGAGACGCTAGCCCGGTACCAGGAGCGGCTAGACCACGAACTAGAAGTCATCGAGTATCTAAACATTGCGGGTTATTTTGCACTTGTTAGACAGATCGTTCTGTGGTGTCAGCGTAACGGTGTCTTTGTGGAAGCGAGAGGTTCGGCCAACGGTTCCCTTGTCTGCTTTCTTCTTGGTATCACGCAAGTCGATCCGCTTAGATGGGGAACTTCCTTTGAGCGGTTTTTGTCTAAAGATAGAAAGAAGCCACCGGACGTAGACCTAGACGTTTCCTATACCGAACGCAAGCGTCTATTGGAATACATCTCCTCACACTTCCCGACTCAACAAATTGGGACCTTCCAGCAACTAGGTACCAATGATGAGGGTCAAGGCTCTGTCATGGTCACCTATAAGGCTGGAATTAGGAAACAACTAGGTGACGACACCAAGGCCCTGAACGACGTCAAGACGGTAGAAGACGTTAAGTGGTTTCGACCCCAGGATTACCAGGCTCTCAAATACCTTTCAGAAATGGAAGTCAAGAGATCCTATGGCGTCCATGCCGCTGGACTTCTTATCAGCGCTCCATCTCTCAAGATGGAAGATTATGTTCCGACCATGCTGGTTGCTTCGTCCAACACGAAGGTAACTCAGTTCGTCGGTAATGACCTGGAAGAGTTCGGCTTCTGCAAGATTGACATCCTTGGCCAGATCACGCTAACCGCGATGATGAAGTGTCAAGAACTAATCGGTGGCGAGCATGCCGAGAAGACAGACGACTTCTCTTGGATTCCTTTTGATGACAAGAAGACCATGGCCACGATTGGGCAGGGTCGGCTAGACACGGGGATCTTCCACTTCGATAAGTTCACCAAGGCCCGTGGTGCCCGTGACATGCAACCCAGGAACACGATGGAGCTATGTCTAGCTCAGGGCCTGTTCCTACCAGGGGCCATGGATACTGGGCAGACTGCGGCCTACCTGAAGCGTCGGAAGATGACCAGGGAAGAGCGGCAAGCCGATATTGAGTACATACACCCTGCCTGGGAGCACGCCCTAGCCAAGACGTACGGGACTGTCATTTTTCAGGAACAAGTTATTGACATCCTCCGTGAACTTGGTATGAGCATTGAGGCCATCAACATCTTCTTCAAGTTGGTGAAGGACTCCGCTTCAGGTTCCCTCGGTCGTAACGCGGAACGTATGAAGGTAGTCAAGGCAGAGTTCGATAAGGCTTGCCACCGGAACGGTATTGAAGATGCTGATGCCGCTTACCACTCCTTTGCCGGTTTGATTGCCTATGCCTTCAACTTCAATCACGCGGTTGGTTATGGCATCAGGGCTTATCGGACGGCGTACCTAAAGACTCACTATCCGCTTGAATATATGACTGCACTTCTGAACTATGCTGGTAGTGAGATGGAACCCAAGTACGTGGTGGAGTGCCGACGTATCGGTATCCGGATCCTTCCCCCAGACATCAACTTGTCTGGTGCGTCCTGGTCCATGGATAAGGGCCGTAACGCCATCCGTAGGGGCCTAGGAGCGGTCAAGGGCATTGGACCCAAGGCAGCTACCGACCTGGTCAGCAACCAGCCCTTCAAGTCCGTCAAGGACGTCTATCTGAGATGTGGCCGATCAGTGACCGGTGGAGACGAATACATGAAGACAAAGAATCCACAAGACCTGATCGGCACCATGAAGGTTCTGTTGGATTCAGGAGCCTTTGAGTCTTCCTTCGGTATCTCCCGTTATAGCTAAGGACAATTATGAATCTGGTTAGCCCAGAAGAAGTCATCAAGGTCTATCGTCAGTGTGTGGAAGAGGTAATCCGCAAGTACGGCATGCAGCCTGAGAGCTACCAAACCGATTTTGCGGATGAAGCGGAAGTCTCTCCGGTCATGACTTCGGTTATGGCTACCTGGGACATTGCCGGTAGACGAGCATTCATCATGGTCTACTACCAGTCAATCTCTGGGAACTACACACTGAACTTCCACGGGTTTGGTGATGGTCGGTTGTTGTCCCTGACAGAGATAGTCACCAAGGACAACATCTCTGACAATGACTTCTACTTCCCCATGACACTGGTTGGTCTGGGAGATATGAACTACCTACTCCCAGAGCTAGCAGAGTTGCCAGAGGTTCCGGAAGGTAGCGGAATCTTTATGGGTGAGATAGTCGGGGCATCCTACGATGATTTCAAGAAGCTTCTAGACGTAGCCGGTCAAGAAGGCTTCACGATCATTGGCCCGGATTTCGTGGCGACTGTTGGGCACGAAGAGGAAGAGCCTACCCAGGAGTAACCCTTTACTCATGGAGTAAAGATGACTTCAGATTGGACGGTAGAAACTCTCCGCGAACATTACAATGAAGTCCTACAACAGATGGACCTTAGGTACCAACAGAGATATGACGCACAAAACAAAGCTCTAGACGCTGCACTTCTTGCCGCTAAAGAAGCCGTACAGACTGCCCTGTTGGCGGCCAAGGAAGCGGTCATCAAGGCAGAGGTAGCCACCGAGAATCGGCTAACTCTTCTGAACGAACTACGCGCGGGTGTTGCTACCAGGGAACAGATAGACGGACTGACGGAAAGACAGAGTGACCTGAAGGAACGGCTAGACCGAATAGAAGGCAAAAATTCTGGCATCGGTTCGTCCTGGTCAATACTGATTGGTGCTATTAGTGTTATTGCCACAGTAATTATAGTAATCGTCACTCTGACATCATGAAGATTGGCGTCTGTGTCGACTGCTCAGGACTTGATGCGGCATGTGAATCAGTTCATGGGTTCACAAGTCGTGTCATTGGGAGATGACCCCAAATACAAAGTTAAGAACTTGCCCAGTGGAATAGTTCCCATTGACTATCTGATGCACGGTGGCTTTCCGCGCGGACGATGCACGGAGCTATACGGAACGTTCTCGTCTCTGAAGACTTTCATTGGTTTGAACGCCATTGCCCAGACGCAACGTGATGGGGGCACAGCGGCACTTATCGATACTGAACGGGTCTATGACTCCGATTGGGCGCAGAGGCTAGGCGTAGACACCAGCGCGCTTATCCTGCTCCAACCTGAGAACGGAGAAACCGCGATCGATGCAGCGGAGGTACTTGTCAGGAAAAATCTGGACATTCTAGTCTTTGACTCCGTGGCAGCCACCCTGCCCAAAGCGGAACAAGAGACGAAAATTTCGGACAAAGTACCCCAGATGGCGAGACTTGCCGCTTTGATGTCATTGGGACTCCGGAAGCTCACGGCAGCCAATGACCACACGGCAATCATCTGGATTAACCAGACCAGACAGAACGTGGGCATTACCTTCGGGAACCCAGAGAATCCGACCGGAGGTAAGGCACTCGGTTACTACGCTTCGTGGCGCATCAACGTACGGCGGGCAGGACAAGTCACCAAGGAAAAGAAGATATTTGATGGTGAGAAGTTCCGTTCCGCTAAGTCCGTTGAGAAGGTCCGTATCTGCGCCACGGTAGAAAAGTCGAAACTAGCCAAACCCTTTGAGGTTATCTACTTCGACTATGACCTAGCTTCCGCCACAGTTGATGACGTTGGCTTCCTGATCTCACTTGGCCTTGAGTCCGGAGTCATCAAACAGGATGGTCAAATGTGGACACTCCAAAATGGAAGCAAGGTAAGGGGCAAGGACAAGTTCCGGGAAACAGTGGACGTGGAAGCCCTCAGAGCCCTTCTGAGCCTTCCTGGCGGGCACGTACCCCCCAAGACACCGGCCGCGCGGTTGAGGCTGCCAGCGTCCAAGCTAGGGGCCTCCACGGGCACCCCAGGTCCGGGGCAGGGAAAATCAAGTACGACGCTTCGGACCAAGAAGCTATCTACGAAATCAAGTCTGCCCAACGATCCTTCAGACTGGGATACATACTTGTAAGAGATCTCTTCAGGTATGCAACCAGGCAAGGGAAGAAACCAGTAATACTAATTTACTTTCCAGAATATGTGGTGGAATGTGAGATTAAGAGAAGGTAAAAGTTGGCTTTTTATGATGACATAGACAGAGAGAAAAGGGCAACTAGATCTGTATACATTGAATCTGAAGAGCATCGTTATAAACTAGATCTTTGTGAAGAAAACTATACCACTATAATTTTCCCGCTTTTGAAAGCAGCTACGAAAGTAGCGCAGCCCAAAAGCACAAATATTAAAGTTAAACCAAATAAGGATGATCAACCTAAGAGTCCAACTTACCCATGGAGCACAAATGAAGTCAGAATAGCAAAAATCTATTTTAGAAATAAAGGTGAAAAGGTTCCGCAAGCTTTGTTGAAAAAAGAAAAAATGCAAGAATGGGAACGTGCCGGTAGACCTCATGAAATACTAAAAGAAGGAATGTGAGGTAAAAAGAAGGTAATGGCAGAGTTCGGAAGTAAGCTTGGAGATAATGAACCACCCAACTTTTGCACGATAGAAGAGTGCGAAAACGACTCAGAGACTGCTATAGAACTAGTAATATTTCAAACTCCAACCACACATATGGTTACTACCATTATGGTTTGCTACGAATGCAAACACAAGTATGAAGACTATAAGAATATGCAAGGTAACCAAATAGACAGTACCAAAAGATACGAAGAAAACACTAGACATATTGAGCAAGGCTACGAAGAAGGTTCAATAACCTAGTGATTAGTCGTCGTGCCAAATATATATTGGTGGGCTCTGCTGGAATAATCCTGTTTGCCAGTTGTGTTGCTGCTCTTAGCTCACCATCAGCAGACACGAGGAAGGACAGGATCACACCAGTAGTAACCACAACGACAGCTAGCCCGGTAACATCAACAAGTTCTATTACAGAACCTATTGAGACTACAGAACCTCCGGTACAAACCACGCAAGCGCCGGAACCTGTAGTCATAGAAACTACAAATAAGCCAAGTCAAATTTATTACGGTAGTTGCTCCGAAGTCAGGCAAGCGGGTGCCGCTCCACTCAGTCAGGGTGAACCTGGTTACCGCGCTGGTCTGGACAGAGATAGCGACGGAATGGCATGTGAATAACAATGAGTAAGTTTTTGAAGGTCCTTCTTGGAATCATCGTCGTGATCGTCCTGATTCTGGTCATAGCCGCATCTTGTGGGACAAATTCGGACAAGTCCGGACATGCCCCGGATCGGCAGAAGCCAGGGACAGAAGATGTTACAATCAGTAATTGCAATCTTTCGGAAGACTTGCCAGGAACCTTCAAACTGTCAGTAGACGTCAGCATTGAGAACCACTCAAGCAAGCCGAGCAACTACCTAGTTACCACCGGTTTTGAGAACGAAGAAGGGGACCAACTAGGTACCGGTACCGCTGCTGTAGTTCACCTGAACCCAGGTCAGAAGTCCAAGCAACCGGCTATTAGTTTGCTTCAGGCTACTAAGCCAAAGGAACTTCACTGCACGATAGCGGACATTACCCGGTACGCCGCTTGAGAAAAGGCGATTGGTTCGTACTGATTGGCGGAGTGCTGGGAACTCTCGCGCTCCTATGGTTTCTTTCTAATGTGGTTTGGGCCTAGAAAGGGTCTGAGCAATGGAAGTAGAAATAGGTAAGGACGAGACCGAGGATGGTCCGTCCGGCCCGGACAAGTCCGTAAAGGGACGTCGCGTCAACCGTCCTGGTGTACGGGGTCGGTTCACCCGTCGGCGTGTGGCCGTCCTGGTGGCTCTCATGGGCCTTGCCGGAACGTTGTTCGGAGTTGGTGTAGCTCAGGCTGATCTACCTACAGCCTGGACACAGACCATTACGACTCCTGCCAATGGGTCGGCTAATGGTCTTCTTATCACTGGTCCGACTTCTGGCCTGGTCAACCTCTTTGAAATCAAGGACGGTTTCGATCAGCCCATTGCGGCAGTTGGTAATGATGGTGGCCTGAAGGTCTTTGGTGATGACCTGGGGGTTTACGGTGCCCGTGGTGGAGTCTTCCTCCCTGAGGTTTACTTCACCCCTGACACCATCACAGCGGGTGCAGCCTGCCCGCTAGCGAACCAAGTAGCCATCTCTGGTCAAGACGGTAGCTTCTGGCGTTGCCACGCAACGCTTCTGAAGTGGAACAGAATTCTGTAAGTGGCATGGCAGATTTCCAGGAATCACCCCTGGGGAGATGTAATAGTCTGGCTTCCCACTGAATATGGTTGGGGGTTCTCTCCTGACTATCAGGACAGGGAAGCCAGACTAGAAGCTGTGTTGAATGCTTATGCGGAATACCATCAGCAACAGGAAAGGGGCACCACTGGATAACTCCGGTGTGTGCCCCTTTTTTAGTCTAAGGAGATTGATACGAAACTTCCGAAAGATCTAATGGAAGAATTGAGGAACATAAAGAACGCGAACTTGATAGTCACGCCATACTTTGAGAACTGGCTTTTGACCCACCTTGATGATTCCCTTTCGGAAGAAATAATCTCCATCATTGTTCAGGAGTTCCGCAAGCCTCCCTATGATGACAAGCGACGTCTAGGGGGAAGCTCTGCCGGAACCTGCCTACGTAAGCAAGTCTTGTCTTATCTCGGGACCACTCCCACCAGTCTGCCCAACAACCACCTACGCCGAATCTTCCACGATGGAAACTGGCGGCATCTCCGGTGGCAAGCTGCACTTCTCTCCGCTGGAATAGTTAGCGAAATAGAAGTCACTGTTGAGGATCCGGAAACGAAGGTAAGAGGGAAGATTGACGCGGTTGGTTTCGTACATGAAGACCACCCGAACAAGCTCTTCCGTGGCAAAAAGTTTGCTTTTGAATTGAAAGGCGCACACGACTACGCTTACCGTTCTTACGGTAAGGAGGGTTGGCGCCAATACGGCGACCAAATGGTTAGGTATTTGAATGCCGACCCGACTATTGAGCTTTATGTCTTGGTGGTAGAGAACAAGAACACCAACGACTACAAAGAGTGGGTCATCCGGCGGGAAGACCTGGGGGCAGCCATTGCGCGGGAGCACTCGGAACTAGAGGCCCTGAACCAGGCCATAGACACGCGGACGCTACCGCCCATGCTCACCCAGTGCGCGGCCGGTAAGGGCACCCTATGGACGCGCTGTAAGTTCGGTGGAGATACTGGCCAATGTGTGCAGCTAACCGAATGGCCAGTCAAGAAGCGAGTGATTAGGCCAAAGAATGGCGCCACGAATAAGGGTTAACTCCCTAGCCCGTAAGACTCTGGCAATCAAAGTCCCCTATGGTCTCCTCTCGGTTAAAGACCTTGAGAAGGAAATAGACGAAATGGCTAGCGTCCTTCTCGGCCACACGCCACCACCCATCGATACCGGTATATCCACCATGATGGAAGTGGCAGAAGGCTACTACGCCCGATGTGCAGAGCTAACCCGTCTTATCCTTCGGGAAGAGAGCAATGGGACGATAGTCAAGGGAAGCCCCTACTACAAGCTTCGTACCGGTGAGCTACGGCTAATGCTGGAACTTTGTTCCCGACTAGCTAACCTTGGCAGCAGACGAATAACAGCCGATGAATTGAGATTTAAGAAGACAACCTATGGCCGAGAATCCTACCGTTCGTAAGCTAGCCTTTGCTGGTGCTGGTGCGTCTTGGTTGTCTCATGCTGGCGTACCGGTAAAGGCAATTGTCTGCCTTGAGTGCGGAACAGTAATAGACATCACCATTGCTCCGCCAAATGTCCAACCTGACTTTTACTTGGACCAACACCAATTCAGAACAGCACGTGATTTGATTGTGGACTTTTGGAGGCTTAACAGAACCTTCCGAGGGAAGCTAGATACCGGTGTCGAAAAGGTACAAGCATACGACGATTGCCATTGACCCTAGCTCCGTCCGGTTGGCATTCGCGGTGACGGGGCCACGTGGCGAGAAGTTCTATCTTTTTGACCTACCTAAAGATAAGGTCGAAGCATGTGGCTACGCCTACCGGTACACCAGAGACGTAATTTCTGAATTCTCTTTCTTCGGGTGTCGTCCGGTCGTCTTCTGTGAGCGTCAGGTAGGAAGCCCCAGAGGGGGCTACAACGCGCTCATACCTCAGGCCCATGTCTCGGGTGCCATCATGGCCGCTACGGTCACTGCGGCCACCCCAGCACCCTTCGTGCCCGTGCAGGTGGGCACATGGAAGAAGACAGTGATAGGGGTCGGGAGTGCCGGCAAGGATCTGGTAGCCGCACGCATCAAAGTCATGTGGCCGTCCGCATGGGAAGTTGCCCAACAACACCCAAAGACTAAGGGACGGCAAGACATCATTGATGCTGCGGCTATGAACCTCTGGGGTCGCATGTACCAGAATGGCAAAATTTAAATGACATTTGAAGAGGCTAAGCACATACTTAGTCAGATAACGTATAAGCCTGGTTGGAAATTCATTTTAAGTCCAGCCTATATGGATAATACGGCAGTCATTCATATTGATTATGAAGCCGATGAAGCAAGACTTCATCGAGCAAGATATATGCCAAAGACACACATAGTTTCCAGCCACATGATTTCTTTGGGATCTTTGGAGACTTCATACTTCCTTAGTCAAGTGTGGCGAGCAATCCTGGAAGCAGAGACTCACGAAATGCTAGAGTTCTTCAAAGTAAACGGTGAGATCTATTGTGATCCACACGAGCGAGAGAACTACCGATACGGTAGCCCACCGAAGATGCCAGACTTCACTAAGTCCATAAACTAGAGAAGGGCCGTGGCTTTTGCCACGGCCCTTTCTCACGTCCTGGGTTAGTTCTTGTCTAGCTGTTCTGCCCTGAGATAGATATCTACCCCGTCTAGCCGAACATGAATGTTGGGGTAGTTCACTCTGGTGTATTGCAGGAGTGACGAGTAGAGGCTACGAACGGTCGTCGTCCTGCCTCTCCAGTTGAGAAAGCTCTGTGGAACTCTCCAGGGCTTCTCACCACCAGCACGCTTGAACTCCGTGATGACTTCGCTAGACCTGGATACCTGGATCTTACGGGGTGATCCGTCCCTATTAGTTGTAGTCACGTTCATTGCCTTCTACTCGTTGCGGTCCGAATGCTGACGTAAGTTGCTCTTTTACTGCGGCGACGAAATCAGGGTTCTCTAGGGGAAGGTCTGTTCCTTCTCCATTAGTCAGCATCTCTATCTCGGCGTAAGCCTTCAGAACTTTACTGGCTTCCAGAGACAAAGTGCTGACTTCTACATCAGGCCAAAGCCTGAGCATCTTCCACATGAACTCAGTTGCGTTGACGGCATTAGGAATGCTCGCCGCATTTCTCGGTATTCCGAACTCTTCCATCATTGCTTTATAAAGCAGAGTCCGAAGCTTGAACCGAACCTCTACAGCCGTCAGTATTTCTCCGTCATCCCAGTCACCAACTATTTGGTTGATGATGTTGGCTGGTTCGGTACCGGGCCACAGGTTCACTATCTCCTGATAGACCATGTAGGCGTAATTCCTAATGTTGCCTAGCAGGAATTCCATGTCTTCTATATCTTTTTGTTCCACTCCTAAAGCCTCTCAAACTGCCGTAGGGGACCTGAGGCAGCCTCCCGGGGTGTTCGTACCGGGCAGACGTTCTCAGGTCCCCTACGGGGCTTCTAGGCCCCTTCCTGGGGCCTCACTGAACCAGGGTGGTCACTACGTCCCTGATCACTTGCTTGCGATTCCAGTGCTTGCCCGTACCCGTCTTCAGGTCCATGGACATCAGGCCCAATTGCACGGACAGATCGTGCAGCGCTTGAGCAAGCTCTAGGTCTTCATCCGTTGGCTTCCGGCTACCCATTCAGACCAGCCCTTCCAGTTCCTGAGGCTTCCCGAAGTGAGAGAACAGCATCGGACGTAGCTTCCGCCATTCCTCTATCGGGTCATGCTGGGTGTCGTCCGGTGCATCGTCGTCAAGTATTTCATTCAACCACTGAACGATGATGCCGCGTACGTGCATCGCGTGCTCATGCCAGACGACGAAGGAAGCGATTTGGATTACCTCGAAGAATTCCATTGGGTCCATACTCACGGCCCAAAAGTCGGTGGCCAGCAGAGCCAGCGAACCGGTACGCGGTTCCTCGTTGTTCCGATCGGGAAGCAGAGCTTCCAGGATCCTCCGATCGTTCTGGAGAACTACCTCGTACCGTTCGGCCCACTCCTCCGGAATATCTCCGGTCGACATCTTGTCAAAAAGATCCCATACAGCACTCACGTTAATTACCTCCCTATAGTTGCCTCTTCCGATGAAGAGGCTACGTGCCTTTCCCTGGTTTCGCACCATAAGCCGCTTTCCGAAGAAAGCACTTGGGTAAGGCCACCTTGGTTTAACCGTTAGTGAACTTGACCACCGGGGCATCTCCCCAGTCTGGATCCTTTTCCATTAGGTCCCAACGGTAATCAGACCTTCTGGGGAGATCCACTTCAAAACCGGTAGGGACGCGAGTAACCAGCATCTCTACGGTTCCGCCAGGAATCTTGTTCGGGGTGTGGCTGGTCTTTACCCACATGTCCCTATTGGCATCAGCCCACATGGCCCATGGGACCACATAGGCGGATTGACCAATCTTTAGGTCTGCCAATGTGCGCCGTTCCAACCGCTTCGGAAGTTTGGGCCGCTTCCAGAAACTCACTGCCATTTCCCACTTCTCCTAGACGATGCCGAACTTCAGGTCATCCACCATCGTTCCGAATCGCTTCATGCCCGCGATCGTGTGGGGGTGGAATGGCGCGTCCATGTCCGGTGAGGTACGGAAGTACTCGCGTGCCTCATGCATCTCGATATCAAAGATGACTTCCAGGACACGACGGAGAAGGCTGTAGTGGTCGCAATCGGCCACCACCAGGGGGAAGGAAGCGTAGGTCTTGATTTCCTCCGGATACTCGGGAGCCTGGTCCTGATTGGTGTTCCGGGCCGGATAGTCAATCCGGACCTTGATAGCTCCCTCAAACCGGTTGGTGTGCTCCTCCGCCGTGAAGGTCCAACCAGGCTTGTAGATGATGGCGTTCACCAGATTGACAGCCTCAACCGGTCGCATTTCATTTCCTCCTTTTGTTTGATGAAGCCTTAGCGGACAGGGTTGGGAAGTTCGTTGATGACCACGCGACCGTAACCGAACTTGTCGGTAAGCCGCGCGTAGTACTCATCCGGGGTCTGGCCATTGTGTACGTACTCGCCATCAATGGCCGTGATGTGGCCCTTGAAGACTTCCAGGATGCCGGCCAGGGACCAAGGAACCTCACTGATGTCTGTGTCCTGGTAGACCATGACGGCGAGGTTGGTCCGCTTTGGCTTGATACCCAACATTTCCCTTTTCCTCCTTCTATTGGTTGTCGTGCTTACTGCGCTCCCCTACCTGGGATCAAACCCGCAAGCTCTAAGGCTAGGAAGGGGATCCGGCCCTAAAGCCGGGATAGGTCTTCCTTGACGTCGTGGCCGATGTGCTGGACATCAACGCTGACGTGGTGAATGTAGTGGCCGAAACCGTGAAGACCACCCATGGTGGTAATGCTGGCGTGGACGGCAGGTTCCGCGTGAATCACCAGGGCCATGAACTCCACCGCCAGGATGAAGAGGAAGAACAGCAGAGACGATCCACTGTCGATCCGGTAGAAGGCAAGCTTGTCACGGGTGGCCTGAACCATTTTCTTTCCTCCTTGTTTGTTGAACTTGCATTGCGCGCCCTATTCGCCATCAAAGGCCACGGTGTCACTGCTGACCCGTAGGGCTTGTGTTCACTCCTTCTCGGTGAACTTAAACGCTGGTGGGAAATCTACTATCTGCCCGTCAGGAAGTTCCAACTTGGTCCACATGACCCACTGAGTTGGTATTACTATCCTTCCGACTATTTCGAAAGCAGAAGTCCCATACACGGTTTCCACTGAAACTTTGTAGGTCATCACGGTATGTTCCCTCTTACTACATTGAACTTCTCGTCTCTAGCTGTAACCCAGAGACGTTCCGTTAGCGTGCTGGTGTCTATTGCCGTGAAGCCAACATCATCGATAAACAACCCTGGGGTTATCTCTATCTGAGTGTCAGTGTCTATCTCCTTAACTACCCAGTAGGTTTTATCAGAGAGGAAGACATCACCTTTCATCAACTGGTGAGCCTCTTTCACTGCTCCTCCACGATCTTCCAGAACGACGCGCGGTAGTTTCCGGAGGGAAGGTCACCGGAGTGGACCTTCACACGGAGTTCATAGAACCCCTTGACCGTGTTGTAACCGTAGCCGTTGATGGTTCCGAAGATGGGCACATTCCCCATCTGGAAGGTGAATCGAACCTTCTTGCCGATTGCGTATTCAACCGGCTTGATTACCTTTGGCATTTCCTTCCCTCCTTTGTTTTGCCTTGTTACGTGGGTTTGCTGGATTCGAACCAGGCCATCCGCTCCATCTAGCGCTAACCCTGGGGCTTACCAGCCCCTTGCCTTCTTGTACTCTCGTTGACTCTTGCGGCTACTGAAGTAACGCCCGACCTTTTCGAACTGGTTACCGACCATGATGATCAGAATATGCAGCCAAAAAACAATGGCAATCAATGCCAAGACTGCAAGGACTGCACAAATTGGCGCAAAGAAACCGATTAGGAAAGCGTTCGCTGATTGGTCCATGGTCAGTCCATTTCCGCAAGCTTGCCGATCAGGCTAAAGATGAAGTAGAACAAAGCGAAAGCGCCTAGTCCCCCGAAGATTCCAAGGATTGGCGCCAGGATCTCCATCATTTGACTTCCTCCTTTTAGTTGATTTCCTTACGTGGGTGCCGCCGGATTTGAACCGGTTAACGCTCCATCTAGCGCGGTCCCTGCCTGTTACTTAGAACGCCCGTGCCACGTCCCATGCCTTGTCCAGCGCGCTGGTAAGCGCGGGAACCGACTCCAGGACACGGCGCGCGTTGGCCTCTGCCCTGGTCTCGCCAGAGCGCGTCTGCACGCGCCCCGGAAGGTGCTGGGTGACTTCCACCGTGGCGTTCAACCACCCTGCCGCCGTGCCGCTAATGTCCGCCGTAGTGGCCGAACGGAGGGCACCGAAAAGGGCCTCCCGCTGCTTCTCCATCACGGTCTGGCCACGCTTGGAGTCCTTCTCTCCCCACCCGTAAAGGTCGGTCCACGCGGCCAAAGCCTGATCGGCCGTGACCCGAGTGTTGAGAAGTTCCCGATAGTCCGCGATCCACTTCTCAAGGTCAGCGTCACCCTTGGCAAGGATCTTCTGAACCGTCGCGTCAATCTTCGACGGAGCTAGGGCACTGTGCTTGATGCTCACAGCACCCATGACCTTGGAAGAAGTCATCAGGTTCGCGCACACCCGCCGGATCCCCCGAAGAGAAACCCTCAGGGCCGTCTTGCCGTTGTTGCCAAGGTCCAGTTGCCACCGGAAAGCGATAACCTCCCGGCTTTCAACCTGACGCTTGGCCACATCCGAATACGCCGTAGTCGTGAAGTCCGCTGACTTGTGTTCGAACACCAACCGGGTAACCGGCCCTGGAACGATGCTCATCAGTGGGTGACCCGTGGCGGTAATAGCGTCCACCAGGGGAACAACCTCTTCCGGAAGGATGAAGTTGAAGCCCTCCGAAGCCTGCCCGAACCGAACCGATTCCCGATCCGGCCCGAAGTTGTGGACGATGATTGCCGCTTCGGACGCTGGCGCCATGTGGATGTTTCCGCGTGAGTCCATCGCGCTCTGGGGAGCGGTTTCCGCTTCCCACCCGAAAAGACCCGCGTCGTTCATGGCCTGGTTCGCGTTCTCCATGTTGCCCTGAACCGTCGACAGAAGCTCAAACGGGTCAAGAACCCCGTTAGCAGCAACGGCGAATTCCTGGCGGTCCAGACCAGCGGAGAAGATTTCCATTTCGCGAGACATTCCATTTCCTCCTTATAGTGTTGCATTACCTTGCGCGCTCCAAAGGGGAATCCAACCCCTGTCTTCTGGTTGAGAGCCAGAGATCCTAAGCAATTGAACGATTGGAGCTAGGAGGATTTAGTCACTCACTATTTAGTTAGCGGATTGGGGTCACTGCCCGTCCGTCCGGAATTCCGGCTTCCACCCGCCCCGTAGCACCCGCGCGTCCTGGTTCGAACCTTCGGGCTATTGCGTCCGGCCGTTGGTGGCTTTTTTGTTTTCGTGTTCCCCGTGCAACACCAACTATGGGGGACGGACACCCCGCCAGTCAAGAACTTTCTTCAAGATTTTTTATAAACCTGTGACCTGGGGTTTTTGGTAATCAGCAACCAGGACGGGCAACCGGACGGCCCGGAACCTGCCTCCCAGGTGGAGGGACGCGCGCCTACGCGCGTACGTGCGTGCGCGTACGTGGGAGGGCCTGAGAGCCACCAGGAGCACTGAACCTGCCCCCGGACATGCCAAAGGCCCGGACCGTTGGGGTCCGGGCCTCTCTGTGGCTCTCAGGCTGATCGGAGTGGCATGTATTGGGACAGATCCCCCGGATAGGGGAAGAACACCCCGACGTCTGCCCTGTCATAGAAGTAGGCGCCGATGAAGTCGGGAGACCTACCGGCGGACATCATGGTTTCCCCGTTTACCGTGCTGTAGGCGTGACGAATAGTCCGGCCGCTGGAAATGAAATCATCGACAAAAAGCCACGTCTCGCCTATTTCTCCTTCAATGATGTTTCCACTGTTCCGGCTTTCACCCTCCTTGCGAACGATCGCCCATTTCTTGCCGAGAATTTCAGCGGCACGGGGAATGACCAGGGCACCAGAGAGACCAACGCCAACCATGGTGTCGAACTCTTCGGTTACCTTTTCCGCTATGTCATCCGCGAACCACTGGCCGGAACGATTGAAAGCCTTACGCAACCAGATAGCGTGATCCGAATAGGTGTTCATCTTAAGGCCCTCCTTATAAGACTTACCAATTAGAGCAAGAAGCCGTACTTCTCGGCCAACCGGGAGACTCCCACGTGGTAGCAGACATCTACCTTCGGTGTTCCGTCGACCTTGACACCAGGCACGGCCCGAAAGCGGAAGACACCATGAGGGCACGTGCATTGACCCTTGATGGAGGCCAGATAGTTTCTGTCCCCCTTCTTGGAACGCACCTTGTAGATACCAGGGAAGACAGTCTTCTGTATCGCTCCATCTTCAATAACGTCTATGGCATTATCCAGTTGACCGACGTACATACTGTGAGGGTTGTTACTGATAAGTTTTTCCAGATAGGAGACAGCCTTATCCCTACGTTCGGCTATCTCTTTTACGGCGCACTCACGACCGTAACCACGGGCTATAGACGGACCAGCCTTTAGGAGATGGCCGCAACGCTTGCACTTCATATAGGTGTCTCCCGGTTTGGAGCTTGACGGACGTGGGGGCCACAGTCTTACCTACCTCCCGTCAGTCTGTCAAGAACTTCTTACCAAGATTTTTTCTCCCTCGGTTGCCTACCTGACATCTCCCCCGATGTCCCCATATATCCGGGCGATTGGGGCAAATCGGACAAACCGTTGACGATCGGGCAAATAGGCTGGTAAGCTCCGAACACCGGACAAGACGGGCCTTTTTGCCGAATCGGGTCATAGCGTGTAATGTCCGATAGGTACAACCACAAATAGTTTTCACATTGGGAGCAAAAAACAACTATGGCAGTATCAGCAGCAAAGCTACGTAAGCTTGACAGTGAGAACGTTAAGAGTCTGAATGGCGAGAGCCTATGGGTTACTATCATTCTGGAAGATTCCACTGAGCTACAAGGATTCTTCCGTCACGATGCTGTAGCCGACACGGTGTCTGTTAAGGTTCCCGGACGTCGCGGACGCTTGAAGGCTTACCCGTTGACCGATGTTAATGACATCGAGATCACGGAAGCTCCTAAGGACGTAGTTTCCAACCTGCAAGCGGTACGGACTGTCAACACCCCTACTCGCCAGGGACGTCGGACCGTTACCAGCATTCCGGACGACGGTAGGGCAGAGAAGCTAGGCGCGGCAGCCAAGCAATTGGTAGCTCCCGCTGGTGTTCTTTGCTACCTAACCGGCCAGAAGACAGATCCCCGTAAGGATGTTGCTGTCTGGTACGAAGGAAACAAGTACTTCATCACTAAGGAAGCTTTCGCTCCTGTCCTGAAGGCTTTGGGCCTGATGGAAGAGGATGCGACAGAGGAAGCCCCGGTAGCCAAGCGTCGTCCGGGCCGTCCGGCTGGATCAAAGAACACCACGGTACGGCGTGCCAAGAAGTGAATGATCGGAAGGGGCCACGGTGAAGATTACCGTGGCCCTTTTCGTTTGCCTCCTTAGTTCAGTGGCCTAGAACCTCTGCCTTGTAAGCAGATAACGAGAGTTCAAATCTCTCAGGAGGCTCTTTCCCTAACCGGAAACTTGATTATGAGGAAGTATGCCTAAGCCACCTACAGCAAAAGCAGTTCATATCATCTTCGCAATTGGTCCGGATGATGAATCCACAATAGACCAATTTGTGGAAGGCATAAAACTAGCTGTCAGTCACGCCTATATGGGTAAAGTGCTGGCAACCATGCTTTATGGTGAATACCAGCATGACGGTAAAAGATATAAGCAACTGGATTGGGAACGTTGGGATGGTGATCCAAGTAAGAAACCACAGGATCGCTACACCAATGAACCACGCGCCGTGGCTATCCACCAGACAGTCAGGGATAAGCCCCTAACTTCTGCCGACGTCAAGAAGGCCCTTGACGTCCACAGAGAGGCCCTAGGACTACCACCCCGCCCATTGCCCCCAGAGGCTCATGACAGGCCCGTAGAATCGCTCTCAGGCCCTCTGGCGGGGTGGCCCCGTCTAGAGGGTTGGGAACCAGACCCTTGGCCACGTGTAAGCCACAAGAAAAGATTGATACGTCGCAATAAGTAGGTTCTAAATGAATATGCCCTTGGTGGATCCACACGAATGGATAAATGATAAGAATCATCAAATACATATAGGTGACATGGTTGACCGAAATACCATCGCTACTCGTCTGAAAGTCTCCAGGCAAGCCATAGGAAATTGGGCTATCCAGAGAAGTAGGACAGGATTTCCCGAACCTATCTTTGGGAATGACGGAGTACGCGGAAGATCCAGAGGCAACGCAACATGTATTTATTATTGGCCGGATGTTTCCTCTTGGTTTGAGAAGTGGCAAAAGGTCAAGCCTCTAGGCGGTATCAAATACCATAAGGATCGGTCATGAAAATTATAAATAAGGCCAAGGTTCTTGCAGACACAAGAGCAGAGTACGAAGAAGTTCCAGTTCTCCAGTTCTTGAAGAATAAAGCTAAGCAATACGTTCCGGGCAACGGTCCCTTTAACGCTTCTGTGGCCATCCTGGGGGAAGCTCCCGGGGGCACAGAGGATGACCTAGGCCAACCCTTTGTTGGTCCGGCCGGACGTGTTCTGAACAAACTTCTCAAAGAGAACGATGTTGACCGAGACTCCATCTGGGTGACAAACATCGTGAAGTACCGGCCACCACAGAACAGGCCACCCACTCCGGAGGAGATAGAGGCTTCACGGCCCTTCCTTCTGAGAGAGCTATCTACCCTGAAGATTAAGAACGTAATTGTTCTGGGGCGGTCCGCCATGTCGGCTATGGGCATTGCCAACCCGGTGGTAAGTCAGCTACACGGAACAAGCAAGGTAAGAGAGTTCGACGGTAGGGAAATCAGACTGTTTATGACCTACCATCCTGCTGCCGCTCTCAGAGATCCAACCAATATGGTGACACTTCGGGAAGACTTTGGTGCCATCTTTAAGGAGATAAACCGTGGCAGTTGAACAGGATCTTGACGCGCTAACTGAACGTGTAGCCCAGCTAGAGAACCTAGTTATTGCGATCATTTCTTTCATGGGTATCTCACGGCAAATCCTCACACAAAACTACGGCGTAGTAATCCCAAGTAGGAATGAATAAAAGAAAGGCCCCCAGGAAGAATCCTGGGGGCCTTTCGCATGCCCACTATCGGGCAACGAATCTTTCTATTGGGCGTTGCTGGTAGAAGCCATCTTCATACAGGGTGAACAAGTGATCAAAATAATCCTGATACTGCCATTGAATCGTGTTCATGGAGAACCGCTTAATGGCGTAGTCCCTGATTGCCTGTCTGTCTAGAGAGGGAGCACGCTTGGCACCCTCCACAAATTCAGCCATGCTGCGACATCTGAAACCAGTAACGCCGTGAATGTTGACTTCCGGGCAGGAACCCCAATCTGTTGTCAGTACTGGAGTTCCACAGAACATGGCTTCAATCTGGACAGCGCCAAAAGGTTCTAGATATAGGGAAGGCATGAAGCTAAATTGAGCCTTAGAGAAAAGTTCCGCTCTCTCTTCAGGTCCAACGACACCGACGTACTCACCATATATCGGGGGGGCACCCTCACCAGCGACGATAAGACGTATTCCCAACATTTTGCAAACATCAGCCGCAATGTGGTAACCCTTGCGGTCTATAAGTCTGCCCATGAAGAGCGCATAGTCAGAGCGCTGGTCACTTGGGACGAAGGGGAAATAATCATCTTCGAAGAAGTTAGGGATTACGCAATCGTAGAAGTTACCGTTAGCGTTGTTTGCACCCTGTTGTTGTCCGTAAAGGGTATGCATCCACGCATACGATTCGAATACCCGGAATCTTGAGTACGTACCTTCGTACCCAACTCCCCATTCGACAACAATGTTTTCCGGGAATTCATCTGTTACCGGCTTCTGACAGGCCCCGGCAATGACACAGATGATGTCCCGTGGCTGGATTCTCTTTCTGATCTCTGCGATGCAGTTGTCATTAAAGAGTTTCCAGTAGGGCATTTCCGTGTTGTACGCACCCTTGAGAATATCCTTGGGTCCGTTTAGTCCGTACTCCGCTTGTTGTGCTCTGGTGATGCAAGGAATGTTTTCGGTGTACTCCGCGTCTTCGCTCTCGTCACCGTGGTAAAGGTAAACCTCATTCCCTACCGCCATCATCATCTTAGTGAATTTGGCAACCTTCATGGTGTACGCGCACATACTGTACTGATAAGAGCATTGAGTGTGCGGAAGACCTAGCACATGCAAGCGGTACTTCATTTTTCTAGTCCGTCCATTCTGAACTTTAGCTCTTTGTATTCTTCGAAAATCCTTAGGACCGTATCGGCTGTTCTTTCCTCATGCCGATAGAAGCTAGGGAAATCCGCTTTGATGACACGTCGTACTTGCTTTACTTGCTCATACCAAGATGGATCCGTGATTGGTTTTGTCATTAGGCAAATCCAAACTTCTTCCGGAAGACCAGGTATTCCCCGCTAGGCAGGAAGATACCTGGTTCCTCCGTCTCTTCGTCACTGACCATGTAGTGCGTACCAGAGTGAGGCATTGGTTCATCTTCTTCAGATGAGCTTGAAAGCTCTATGCAGTAATTAGGCTCATCTGGCCAAAGCAATGGAGCGTACAGACTCATCTTTACCTCACGTGATGATAATCCTAGGACGGAAGGAAGTGATAGCCGCCCCGTCGTTCACGGTTAGGTCATCCCACGTGAAGGTACACGTGGAGTTAACCCCTGGCAATCCTGCCAATCCGACATAGCCTGCCGCAGTGACATCAGAGTCAGTTACTTCTGAATCCCATGAGGCAGGCTCACCCGAACCATCATTCCAAATCTTAGCCTTGATAGCTGTGCCTACAGCTACCAGCCTGATTTGAATAGCGGTACCAGCGGTAAAAGTCTTACTGATGGTGTCCATAAGAGTGTAAGCCTGAGCTACACCTTTACGAAAAGTATAAGAGTTGTTGTTCAAATCGATATCAAGAAAATAGCCAGTGTCCGGGTAGAAACCAGTACCAGTAAAAGTGTTACACCGAACGGCAGCCAAACAATATTCGGTCTTCTTCGGGTTATCAAATGCACACTTAACAGTTATGTCGTAATCAACTACTGGTGTCTCTCCTGATGCCCTTGCCTCCACGTCTGTAGTGAAGGCAGTAACACCCGTCCGCATTCTTCCCGCGTTGCTCTGAATATCTGTACTGGAACCAGTACCACCAGTTTTCACCCATCGTGCGTTCCAGGCTGCACCGTTGGTACCCGTGAAGTTGTCAGACCACAAGACAGTCATTAATTATCACCCGAACCTGAGAACAACGCCTAGACCCTTGGTTCCCGTTCCGGCCACGTCGACGTCAATTGCGATACGGTCACCGGTCGCCACGTCATCTGTAGATGTGTTGATGACCGGAGGAGTAGCCGCACTGTAGGACGTGAACTCAGAGGCATCAATCGTGATGGCTGTTGAGAGCATGTCTACAGCGTCAGTCACATTCCTAATCATGACCGTAGGCAGACCCGAAGAAGAAACCGTAGTCACATAAGCGTCAGCGTCAATAAGGTTGAGAGTGTCGAAGTCAGACGAAATGATGAAGATTACTTTTCCGTCACCAGTGGTTACGGTGTCAGTGTCGTTGAAGACCTTAATTTGAACTGTTCTTGCCGCTGGTCCTGTTGGGCCTGAAGGTCCGGTAGCTCCCTTGTCTCCAGTCGTGGAGAAGGAAACCACCGTGTCACCTGACGTGGTTGTCAGGGTTCCCGCACTTGCCACACCAACAACAGTCAGCGTGTAGTAACCAGAGTTCGCGGTTACTGCCGTGACTGTGAACAGTGCCCATTTAGTTGGGTCAGACTTACTGAATACCTTGATTTGACCCTTGTTGGTGTTAGTCGAATCATCAAAGGTGTCATACCAGGAAGTGACGGTAGTTCCGCCAGTATCCAAGTTGTCAATGTAGATAGAAGTTGCTGACGTATAAGTTGCGTTGCTGAACTTGACCGTTCCGTTACCGGGGTCTGAAGCAGCGGTGTTCGTGGAGAACGTGTAATTGAAAGCATTTCCAGCAACAGGCCCGGTGGCGCCAGTAACTCCGGTCGGTCCGGTAGCTCCTGTGACTCCAGTGGTACCCGCCCCGGTTGGACCTGTAGCACCCGTAACACCGGTTGGACCTGTAGGGCCTGTAGCTCCCGTAGGTCCGGCATCTCCCGTTGGGGAGAAGGCAACGACTGTGTCACCCGAAGTTGTGGTCAGAGTTCCAGCGTCGGCTACATAGGTAAGACCAATCTTGCGATAACCGGTTGCCGTGGTTACCGATGTCAATTGGTATTCAATCCAGTTGGCAGGAGTGGAGGCACTGTACAGACGTAGCCGGCCCTTAACACTTCCGCCAGCATCGTCTAGTGAGTCCAGCCAATTGGTAACCGTGGTGCCTTGGGAATCAAGTAGGTCAATGAATGCCTGAGTAGCAGAAGCATAAGTTGCGTTATTTAGGCGAACCGTTCCGTTTCCTGGATCGGCATCGGTAGTTGTCGTGCTAAAGGTGTAGGTGAAAGCAGAACCGCCGTAACGTCCGGCCGCTCCTGTGACACCGGTTGGCCCTGTTGGTCCCGTGGGTCCGGTGGCTCCTGTAGGCCCTGTAACGCCCGTAGGGCCTGTAGGACCCGTAGCCCCAGTAGTTCCTACCCCTGTCGGACCTGTAGGCCCTACAGCCCCGGTAGGACCCGTAGAACCAGTGACTCCGGTGACTCCCTGGTTGCCGGAGTTGGCAAAAGAAATCTGAGTATCACCGGACGAAGTCGATAGGGTGCCGTTGCTTGTCAGGTAAATAACGTTGAGCTTCCGGTAACCAGAAGCGGAAGTAATTGTGTCCAGTGTGAAGGAAACCCAGTTAGCAGGGTTGCTCTTACTGAAGACTTTTATGTATCCCTTATTGGCATTGTTGGCATCGTCAAGAGAGTCAACCCATGCCGAAACGTCTCCACCATCAGAACTCAGAAGGTCAATATAGATCTGAGTAACTGACGGATAAGAAACGTTATTGAAGCGGAAGGTGCCATTACCAGGATCTGAATCTGTCGTTGTGGTGCTGAAGGTGAATTGGAAGTTATTTCCACCAGCGGGACCAGTAACACCCGTGGCACCCGTGGTACCTACTCCGGTTGGTCCGGTCGGACCTGTTGGGCCGGTTGCCCCAGTAACTCCGGTCGGACCAGTTGGCCCGGTGGCTCCTGTGGTTCCTACTCCCGTTGGGCCTGTAACTCCAGTAGGACCAGTAACACCAGTGGTACCAATTGGTCCGGCATTCACGAAGGAAACTGCTGTGTTACCAGCAGTGGTGTTCATGGAACCGTTATTGGAAATGTAGTCCACATTGATAGCGCGATAACCGCTAGCACTGTCCACACTGGTGACGTTGAAGACAGCCCAGTTTGAAGGATCAGAAATCCTGAATAGCTTCAGGGTTCCCTTTACTGTTCCGCCAATGTCATCAAGACTGTCTAGCCAGTCAGTTAGGTTCGTACCATTTGAATCAAGTAGATCTAGGAATAGCTTCGTTACTGACGAATAAGTTGTGTTATTGAAGCGGAGAGTTCCGCCCCCGGGGTCACCCTCGGTTGTGGTGGTACTAAATGTGTATGTGAAGGTATTTCCGCCGGAAGTTCCCGTTGCCCCGGTTGGGCCGGTAACGCCAACTACTCCTTGCGCGCCAGTTGCTCCCGTTGGTCCTGTCGCTCCCGTTACTCCGGTTACGCCAACACCAGTAGGGCCGGTTACTCCAGTGGCCCCGACTGCACCCGTGGGACCTGACGGACCACTAGGACCAGAAGGACCAGAAACACCAGAAGGCCCGGTTGGTCCTGACGGACCCGTAGACCCTTTATCGCCCGCGCGGGAGAAGGAAACAATAGTTCCACCGGTAGTGGTTCTCAACCCCAGGGAACTTGCAGTCACATAGGCAACCGAAACAGTCCGGTATCCGGTGGAGTCAGTGACAGCAGTAATCCGGAAGAGAACCCAACGAGACGTCCCCTGAGTTAGATCGGAAACCCTCAGGTATCCCTTGGTGGTGTTCGTTGAATCGTCTAGGTTATCCAGCCATGTTGTTAGTGAATTTCCAATATTGTCAGCGTTATCAATGTAGACAGCCGTAACAGATGCATATGTGGTGTTGTTGAACTTCACCTTCCCTGAACCAGGATCGGTGTTGTCCGTATCAGTGTCGAAAGTGTAAAGAACAGTGTCGCCACCGAAGAGTCCTTGAACTCCAGTAGCGCCAGTAGGACCAGTAGCGCCAGTAGCTCCCGCTGAACCTGTGACACCCGTGGGGCCTGTAGCTCCTGCTGTTCCAGTCGGACCAGTAGCCCCGGTTACACCGGTAGGCCCTGTAGCTCCTGTAGCCCCGGTAACTCCAGTAACACCCGTTGCCCCGGTTACTCCTGCTCCTGTGGCACCAGCGGGACCAGTTGCACCAGTTACGCCAGTAGGCCCAGTAGCACCAACAGTCCCCTTATCACCAGCGGGAGTGAAGCTAAGAGCGGTATCACCAGCGGTACCGGTAAAGGGAGTTCCAGAAGCCAGAACGAAGAAGACACCAAGTTTTGAATACCCGGAAGCTGCCGTGTAAGTGAGCAACTTGAAAGTCACATAAGCGGCAGGAGTGCTCAGACTCTGAAGAGTTAGATATCCCTTCGTGGTATTCGAAGAGTCATCCAAAGTGGCTAGCCATGAAGTCACATTTACAGAGTTGGCATCTACATCATCAACATATATCTCTGTGACTGATGAATAAGTGGTGCTGTTGAAACGAACTTTTCCGGCACCAGGGTCAGCATCAGTGGTAGTCGTATTGAACTGGAACATGTAGGAGTTTGCCGGCAAGCCTCTTGCCCCGGTAACTCCGGTTGGTCCAGTAACTCCAATTGGGCCTGATGGTCCAGAAGGCCCGGATGGTCCGGTCACTCCTACTGGTCCGGTAGGTCCGGTAACTCCAGTGGCCCCAGAAGGCCCTGACGGACCCGTAGAGCCAGTAGCACCCGTTACCCCTGTAGTACCCGCCCCCGTGGCTCCTGCTGCTCCTGTGGCCCCTGTAGGACCCGTAGCGCCGGTAGCCCCGGTAGGTCCAGAAGGGCCGGTAGGACCAGCAATGATGAGAGCCGATTCCGTGCCATTTGTGAAGACTGTGGATAGATCCAAGTTTTCATTTGCTGTGTAATAACTCTCCGGAACCCAAAGAGTCCAGCGAGGAACATCAGAAGGTTCCGATAGGTGTTCGTCAACCGTGTAGGTAATTCCTACTGGGATGACTCCAGGCTGATCACTGGTTGGTAGCTCAAGTTCAAAGTGACCAGCACCATTAAGAGTTGCCGTGTAAGACGTTGGAAGATAAATCTCTTCCGCTTCAAGTAGTCGCAAAGTATTCGATGGTGTGAATGTGAGATACCCGGTAAGTGGGCTACCTTGAAAATCCAGGTAGGTAGCGGTCACTGTCACGGTGTGCAAGTCGCCGATAGGCATACCGCCACCCTTCTAATTGCCCCTCAGTTGACCTTTAGATGACAGACAAGTAGAGAACTCTTGGTAGCCGTTACTTCCGTATTCAAAGCTCCACCAGACTGTTGGGTACCCACAAGTTGGATGTAGTCGCCAACAACTCCAGTGATGAACCCAAATGACTGCACACAAGTTGGCTCACCAGATTGCGTCACGGCATTGACATTTACCCGATATGGAACGGTGAGAATGCTTCCGTTCTTGTACAGGTCTGCCCGACGCTCACCCGTGTTATTAGCCGCAGCAGCATAGATACCGGCGGCAAAGTAATAACCATCTGTCTGCAAGGTATACCGAGAAGTATTCAGTGACGTACTGTGCCCGCCATCAATGTCGATTACTTCAGCATCTAGGTTGATGGGGCTAGGCGTGTTGTTGCTGACAGACTGCGCAACCGTTTGGTAGCCAATGAAGAAGCCTCCAAGCTTTCCTGACGTAAAGGAAAGCATTGCGGAGATTTCATCCATTTTGGCATCGGTTAGGAATTCGCCGTATAGCCAGTCCCGAATACTAGGGATTGTGGCCATTGAACCTCCTAGTATCCAAGGACACAGTATTGACTGTTCAATTGCCCATAAACTTCATCATTCAATCGGGCAAAGAACCTGTATTGCTTCACAGGTGAAACCTGTAGTTGCCATGTGTACCTGCCGTTCTGCTCCCGTTTCTCTTCAATCTTCTCTACGAAGACATCAAGGTAGTTGGAAGCAGTTGGGTAGATATTCATGTCGTCTACGATTGCGCGGGTTGTGTCTGATTCTGTACCAAAGTGTCCGGCACGCACATAAAGACGTACGGCCGTTGCATCCACATTGGAACTGGTGATGGAAAAAGTAGTCCAATCCAACCCATTTGACGAGTACTCGTAATAGATAACGTTTGAGTCTTCACGTAGGCGTAGGTAGACATGAACCAAAGGATCGTAGGTGTCTACCCGCAATTGAGTGAAGTTGCTGTAATCCACCAAGTACAGAGAATAAATGTTGCCATTAGAAATGACGAACATGTGTTGATTCTCTAGCGACTCATCAGAAATCAAAAGTGGGAAGAACTGATAGGTGACAATGTCCTGATCACCAACATCAATGACACGCACACCGTAAGAACTGTTCTTAATGTTGTACGGGCGTTGCGTAAACAAAGTCTGAAAAGAGACAGAGCCAGTAAGAGTGGTTATTTCCAGCCGACCACCTGTGAACAGGATTTGCGCCGGATAGTCCCGACCCCATTTATTGGCGTCAAAAGTGCTGAAGTCTTCTGTAATTGAATAATCAGGAGTGACGATGGGCAGGTTACCTACCCTGATCTTCTCTCCTTCTTGAAGCCTCAGGCAGTCATCCCACTGGATTTCGCTTTGGTCAGGATCCAGCAGAACAGAGTCAAGACGTGTCTGTGTATCGGCATAGTCAGAAACCAACAACTGAGCTAGCGAGAAGAGATCAGAGGCATACCGGAGTTCCACTTCCTTGGGTGCCGCTACGTACTCGCCGTTCTCAAGGATGGAAGTTTCGTCTCTAGCAACAACCGCCGTGCCGTTTGGTTGCTGGACAATGGCCACATTGGCAAAGTTCGCATCATCTGTAGAAGGTGCGTATCCCTGCCAAAGGACAGACTTGATTCCATCGAAGGTAGCCAATAGTGGAGTATTGGTACGGGAGTTTCTATTCCGATAAGTGAGCTTCCCGTCTACTCCACAGAACAGGTGACCGGCTGCAAATCCTGTGGTCTTTTGCATGAGGGATAGCGCGCTGGTTGCTGACCAGTTCCTGTCTGCCAGGGTGACTAGACCAGCGTCTATCTGTCTCTTCCACTCTGGGACACCAGCGAAGTTAGCTAGGCCACCAAGCCTGTTACCTTCGTTCTCGATATACCCGCCGTAGATACCAACAATGAAGTGCGCGTTAACTCTGTCGCTAGTCAGGTAGTGGTCATAGAAAGCTAGGTGTCCACCACGACCGACATACCAGGAAACAGAAGCATCAACGAAAGAGTCGATGTAACCACCGAATCCCGCGCGGGTAGGCGGTCCCAGCGCATGGAAAGGACTAGCCGAAAGCTCTAGTCCAAAGCCTGCAATATTAGACCCGTTGATGTAGATATCAACTGTTCCATAAGTTCCACCGGGCCGATAATTGAAAACAAGGTGAGTAGCTGTCGTTACCCGGTAGTTCTCAGTGGTACCACCTAGAAGGCCAGCACCAGAATAGAAATCAAGTGAACCGAATACATTTTGCTTAATCATGAAGCCGGATACTTCATCGTGACCAGCGTTACCAGGTATTGCCGTGGCAAAGATTGTCTCTTCAATTGCTGGTGATTCGGTTCCAGGAATTAGCCACATCTCAACGGCCCAACCGTTGACATCAGGCACCATGCCGGGAACTTCCACATCAGTAAAGATGAAGTTCCTTACCGTGCCATTCAAAGCATTTGGGTTGAAGTCAACACAAGTGGAGTTGTCATCCGCTGTGTCGTCACCGAAGATTTCTCGTTCAACTTCAGGAAGCATTTTGTCTGCACCAAACTTGGTGCCAGAATCCCCGTACTTACCTGTATGAAGCTCAATGGTTCCACCAGTACCAGATATGTTTCCGGCCACCAATGTTTCTGAGCCTTCATTCATTGGGAAGTAAGCATTGGGATTGTCGTAAAGAACTTCCTGTTGGTACGGCGGTTGCAGTTGGAAGTTAGAGAGGAAGCGGAACATGTCCACGCATTCCAGTGACACTGTCGCGTACCTGGAACCAGGGAAGGATTGTTCCCAACGTGAGCTATATCCAGACCACCGAGGGTAAAGACAACCATCTTTCACCAAGAAATACTTAACGCTTCTCTTGACTTTGATGTTGTCTTGGTATGGGAAACCAGATCCCTTGCCGTTAGGAGTCAATAGACCATCTTCGTTCTTTAGGACGAAGGTAGCCGTGCCTGCCTCATATTCGTCACGCTCATAGTTACGGCCCATGCTGGTCTGGACTGTCTGAATCCGTGGCCCAATGTCTTGCCCGATGTATTCAAAAGTCTCGTCATCAGTCCAGTGTGTCTCATCTGCATCAACACCTAGAACACGTCTCTTAATGAAGACATGATCAGTGTTATTTGGAGTCGTCACCACAAAGGAAATCTTTACCCAACCATCCGACCTTACAAATCCTTCGTCTTCCATTTGTAGGTAAACACTGCTACCTACTGGCAATTCGTCTTCTGACCTGTAGAAGACTGTGATCTCTACACGTCTGGCGTCACCACTTGGCAAGAAGTGTGATGTATATAGATACCGAGCATTTGACCGAACTGTGCCGACATACCCACCAGTGTTCACACTGATAGATCCTGCTGCCGTACTAGTCATTTCGATGCCGGTATAGCCAGCGTAAATACGTGCCGGATTATAGATAAAAAAGGCGCTCGTATTGTCGTCTGCAAAGGTGTTGCTAGACGAAGCAATGCCGTCCATCTCAAAGACATCAGCATCAAAAGCGACATTCAAAGACAGTCTGACTCTGCTCATCTCACCACCTTTAATTCTGGATTAGTTCCATATGGCTATGAATTTCTGGCGTAGTGGACATAGCAACTCTGTCCATTAGATAGAAGTAAGGACCACCAAAGGTGATACCGAAGTTTCCAAAGGCAACACCACCAGAACCGGTGTTTATGTTCGTTGCCGTTACATGCTCGGTAAGAACCGTCGTCTTTGGAGAGTTAAAGATGTAAGCATCTAGTTGCCCGTCTGAAGCGCCAATGGTGAGGGTTATTCCAATACGTATCCACTTGTCTGTAGGTAGTACAGACGAAGAGGTTGCTTGAACCGTAAAGTTTTTGTCGGACAGAGTTAGATGCCCGTCAGCATCCATGCCGACATAACCACAAGCATTGAAAACATTTGTCTCAGAGAATGCGGCAAAGAGCCCACGACCATCTACGTAATAGCTAGGTAGCCGCACATACATTCTGGCGTAGAGAATATCCAGTGGCGTTAGCACAAGAGGCCCGGTTAGGACCTTATAAGCAACCTGAGCAAAACCATCGCTAGCAAAAGAGTTCACCGCGATACATGGTGTGTAATCCAGACCAGCACCGCTATAAACCAAAACACCATTACTGGTGAAAACATTGAAGAATTCATCACCAGAGAAGTTTGTATTGCTGGTGGTGACGTCATCTCCAATAGGCGCATACAGCAAAGTATTTGCCTTGTACATGTTCCCCGAATCGATAGGAGTCGGGGGAATAGGTGTTGTCGTTCCTGTTGGCCCTGTCGGTCCGGTTGGTCCTGAAGGCCCCGTAGGACCCGTGGGGCCTGTCGGTCCAGTTGGCCCCGTGATGGGGCCTGTAGGCCCTGTAGAGCCTGTGGGACCGCTACCGGGTGGTGGTGTGACCTGAGACCACAGTTCGATGTATTTGGCCGTAGAAACCGGGCTGTTTCCATTGAATAGATCTGAGTTCACATTGCTAGCGTCAATGGGGTCAGCGAAGTATTGCTCAAACCCCATGTGCCCCGTGGAGTTCGCGTCTAGAAAGACGTTGAACATTCCTTGGATGTAAGCGGCACCGTGGACATCTCCACCAGCCTGAGCAAATCCGGTGGCAATACCCCACTCAGGAACAATCAAGCGCTTGCCATGTTGGCGGGCCAAATCAAGGAACCAACGAATACAGTCAGGTCTAACCGCTTCAGATTCAAAATCTGGGTTAGAGAAATACATATCGTAATAGTCAACGCCGATGTAATCCACCACGTCATCACCTGGGTAAATCTCGGTGGAGACGCTGATCAGTGGATAACTGGCGTGACCGTTCATTGTCCAGGCAGTTGCCGCACCCGGATAAGTAGTCCTGATGTTCTGGACAATACGACGGTATCCATTGATGTATTCCTGTGCTGAGTGGTATTGGCCTTGGCCTCCTCCACCACCCCATGGCATGAAGTCACCATTGGCTTCCCAAGCAATGGAGAAGACAGGCTTAGCAAATCCTTGCGCTTCTCTTGCAGCCCAGTTAGAACCAAATTGTTGCCATTCCGCATCGTAAGCACCATTAGCCAGAGCTACATAAGTACCACCGATATTTTCAGGGTATGGCGGTAGTTGAACAATGAGGGGCATTGACTTGTCAGACCAGGCACCCGGTTGACCGGAAGTGGTGCTCCAAAGGTTTCCCCAACCAGCGTCACGAGTTGGGTAAGTAAGAGCACACGTGCAGGCAGAACCGCGTGACGCTCCCCATTGCTCACTAGCACCCTGAAAGTTTGTGTCTCTACTTCCACCAGAGCGCCAGGAAGGCATGAGAACTCCTAGTACAAGTTGTAAGTGTTGTTTTTACCAGCGTTACTGAACCGCTGGCGCATTACCGGTTCTACCTGATTCACCAGTCTCTTGATGCCTGAAGAGTCGGCATACACCGGACCAGAGAAAACAACCTGAGTAGTACCAGCACCAACACGGGACATGCCCAAAGAACCGTTACTCATTGTTGAAGCGAAGGAAGGTGAGGCAGCCATATTCATACCCGTCAGCACACTGTTTAGCGCGTTGTGTGCTGAATCTCCACCAGACAAAATACCCTTTGCAAAACCTTCCATAAGAGCTTGACCGGAATAAAGTGTCCAGCCCTTACCCGAGAAGGGACCTTCCTTCGCAGGTGAGAAGGGGAGTAGGTCTCTTGCCGATTTCACAATTCCACCAACGGCATCTTTCACCGCGCCAGCCATTGAACCAATACCCTTAATCAAACCTTCAATGATTGACTTACCCGCGTTGAATAGCCATGATGCCGCATCTTTGAAGAAACCAACTACGGTGTCTTTAATTCCAGTAATGGTGGTAACGATTGCACCAACCGCTGTAGTAACGGCTGTCTTCAAACCATCTACCGCTAGCTTAATTCCGGTAATGAAAGTATCAATGATTGTCTTGATGAATCCCCACGCTGTAGACGTGGCTGTCTTAATGAAATCCCAAGCAGTACCAATTATTAGCTTGATGAAATCAAGGGCAGTACTGATTACCGTCTTGATTGCGTCAAACACAGTCATAATGATTGTCTTATAAATGTTGAAATAAGTGGTGACAATCGTAACGATTATTCCAAGGACAGTTTCAAAAACGGTCTTAATTCCATTCCAAACAGTTTGGATAAATGAAAGTACCGCATTAAATCCAGTGGTCACAATCATTATGATGAAATCAATAGCTGCTGAAATGAAAGCCTTGATTTGATCCCAATAAGTAATGATGAGCATAACGACAGCAACCATCGGGCCACCGATAATGGAAACAATTAGTTTCCAGTGGTCAGTGATCCAATCGACTACAGCGTTAATAACTCCCATTACAAAATCACGTACGGTGTTCCACAAGAATACCCAAAAATCGATAAACTTATTAAAGGCAAGAACAGCGTAGTCAACAATGTGACCCCAAACCATTACACAGAAATCAGCAATGTATCCCCAAATTTTGATCGTCCATTCCTTAACCTTGTCCCAGTTAAGGATGATCAGGACGACAATTGCAATTACAGCAGCAGCAATCCAGCCAATCGGGCCAAGAGCAATGAACCATGCGGCAGCCATTCGCACCGCGTTAGCCATTGCGATTACTTGCATACGAATCCAGTTAGCAACCCAGAGCGCTGCAAAAACTTCTAGGATTTGAGCGACAACAGGAGCGTTGTTACCAATAAAGTTGAATACCTCAGTAAGAATTGGCACAAGAGCTTTCACGACTGGTACTAGTTGAGAAAGGAAAATGCCACCAATCTTGCTAATGGCCCCAACTAGAGAACCAAGAGTTGGCAGCAGCAATCCAATAATTGTCATCAATTCTTGCCAATAAGTAACTCCGTCACCGACTGACGTGTTTAGATTTCTTACGAATCCAACCAGACCATTGATGATTTCACCAAGGCCACTGAATAGCGCCTTGATGGTCGGCAACAAGGTGTTGAAGACAGGAACAATGTTCTTTGCTACAACATCGAAACCTTTTGCAATCTTTGGTCCTAGCGCTTCAACACCAGGGGTAATCATGGTGAAGATGTGGACCAATTGCGGGATTAGCTTCTGGAAACCTTCACTGATGGGGCGGATGAGAGCATCACCCATCCGCTTCAGGTTCGGTGCCATAGCTGCAAAAGAAGTCTCAAGGAGTGGAGCCATGGTGTCGAACTGACGTCTTAGCTCACCACCCCAACCAATAAGAACATTGGCAATAGGTCCCGAGATGGATTGCATGGTCTTGCCGACGTGTTCTTTCAAACCGGAGAATTCTTTTTGTACGTCTTCTCGTCCGGCTGCTGCCATGATGCCCAAACCTGCTAGGGCAAAAGCCGCGCCACCAATAGCCGTGACAATGGCTGCACCCGCAACCACATAAGCCGCACCAATTCCACCAGCGGCAGCCATAGAAGCCATAGCGAATTTCCGAACCATGGCCATTGAGCTATCTAGTGCTTTATTAAAGTCATCATTGTTCATACGAAGAAAAGCCCAAAGGGTACCTACGGTCATTTAACCTCCCTTCTCTGTAGGAGGCCCTTCCTGCTTAGGTGGTCCCAAGTATCTTCCAGTCAATGCGGCAATTTGGTCTGGCGTACTTACCTTCTTTGGCTCTCTGTTCACCGCGTCCCAGAATCGGCACTCAGAAGAGAAACCAATAACGGACGCGGTGAACTCCCAAACCCCCATACCTTCGTCTAGCCGATCCATTACATTTTCGCCTTTGTATTCCCGTTTCCAATCTGCGAAGAGTAGCCCCCAGAACTTGATGCATTTCTGCAAGAAGAAGTCCGTGCTCATGCCCGGGTTTGCATTCTTCTTTTTCTGGGGGTCATTCAGTTTCCCGAAACGTTCTTTCCTGGTACAGAGTTAGCTTTTGACTTCGCAATATTCTTTGCAGCCTTGTCCATGTAGATCTTCTGAACCTGCTCAATTACCTCTGGCAGTTGGTCAATACCAACACCAGATTCAAGGATCTTTTCTTTGTTCTCCTCACCAAAGATGAGGGACATCATTTCAACGAACATCACGGGGTCTACTTCATCAGTGGCTTTCTTGCCTCTAGTTGCTTTAGTGATGTAGAGGACAAGCTTTGCCGGAATCACTGCTGGAAGTAGGTAAGTCTCACCCTTAAGCCGAATCTTTGGCCGAGTAACTATCCGATCAGCCCATGCGGCGTCAAAGTCGAAATCTACTTCTTCTTCATCAAATGCCATTGCGTTCCCCTAGCTATCAAGAATCAAACGACAGATTCTGTGGACTCTGCACCAGACTTCGTGAAGGTTGCTGACCAACCGGTTAGGTCGGTGTTTCCTCCGCCAACTTCACCAAGGGTTACGTAGGCGGTCCATACTCTCCAGTTGGCTTCCGAAGTGTGTCTCCACCGGATAGACCCCAGAGAAGCCGTGCCTACCGCTTTGCCCAGAACGTCAATACGGGCCTGAGCGGTACTACGCGCACCAGAGGCTAGCGAATAGAAACCGGTTAGTTGAAGAGTCGCACCACGCTGAATTGCACGTCCGGCGTAAACGCCGTCATCAGCAAAAGTGGTGGCGTCCACTTCTTCGTTGTTCGCTGACGGGTCATAACTGAATTCGTTTACTTCGTCGATCGTGTACCACAGATCAGGAGTGGAACTTTCGACTTCAAAGATCCAGTCATAAGAAGAAATACTTGCCATCCGGCAAGCTCCTTTCTAACGGCTCTCAGAGCCACACAGGCAAACGAAGAGAGCCCTACCTAGGAATGACACCACCAGGGCAGGAACGTTGCTCTCAGGCCCTCTGAGGGGCTTCCAGGGGGTACCGAGCAATGGAGGCATTAGCCCACATCATGGTTTCCTCTAGCTTCGTGATCGCTAGTGACTTCTCCCGACCATCAGGAAGAAGTTCATTAAGAACCCCAGCTAGTTCCAGGCAGTGAGATCTAATCGATTGATGCGCCAATTGCTTATCGGCAGTGTTGGCAGGATGAAAAGAGAATCTGTTGTAAAGGTCTTCTTCAGGAGTCACAATATTCCTAACGGGCGGAACGGGCGGAAGGAGCATGCTTTCTTTCAGGTAGCCGCTTGTAGCTTCCTGCCTGGTGCGTCGTTCTCTCTGGCGAACTTACGTAGCTTTTTATTAGCGAAGAAGTAGCGCCGATAACCACTGTGCCTTTGACACGAATCCGTGTGGGAGTCCTTCTCTATTTGGCACAGTTAATCATCACCTCCCAAATAGTCCATGGCTTTTGATAGCCAATCGTGGTCTTCCAATGCATTAAGTCTGGTGTTACAAGAAATACAAAGGAGACCACGAACTTTGCCGGTTGAGTGACAATGGTCAACCGCTATGTCTCTGCTTCGCTTACCAGTTCTTTCCTGATCATAGTATTGCTCAGGGTAGGCAAGCTCTTTGTAGCAGATAGCGCAGTTACCATCTTGGTATTCATATAGTTCAATAAGATCTTTGTGGCTTATTCCATACCTACGTATAAGAGCGCTAGCCCATTTGTTTGGAGCACATTCTTTGCAATACCTTTGTCTACTACTATTTGGAAGATACGAAGAACTACACCAATCACATTCACGCGGTTTCTTGCTTACAAAGCCATGTGGCAAACCTTCGTGATGTCCAGCCACGTAATACCACCACCTTTCTTAGCGATAGTGATACTCGATAGCTCTACCCATTTCCTTGAGAATGTCTTTCCGGTACATGGAACCCTTGATTACCTTCTCAAAGAACTTGGCTCCACCAACTACGTGTTCCGCTTCCAAATCTTCGTGAACATAAACCGCATAATCGGCAGTGTTGTAAAGCCTGCCCATGGTTCTTGTTTCACGTGCTGTTCCTGTTGCCGCTCTCAATGCCCCCGTTCGATAAGGGGTGAGACCGTTAGCCAAATACTTCATTACTTCTAGGCCAGCATCAATTGCGTCATCTACAGCCGCTTGCGTAATTAGCTCAAGCCGACTGATATTAATATTTCCTCTAATAGTTATCTCACTGCCTGCCATGGCCTCCCCTAAGTAATTGGTACTTCTCGGTGAGGAGTCACATTGATGACGTTTACGCGGACATTGACTGTGAACTCCGGACGCTGGTTGTCATCAGTGCCGATGTAGTTAGCGCCGGATTGTTCACAGACAGCCACAATGACGTAGGTGCCATCCGCAAGAGTTGTTGCCGTGAGGTTGTGCATTTGGTCATAGATATCTTGAGCGAGAGAAGACACCGCAACGACGTCTAGGTCACCCCTGATGCGTATCTGCACCGAGGGAGCGTCATAGCTAAGACGTGGTGACGATTGCTCGCCCGTACTCAGGTAAAGCCCTACAGCCTTGTCACGGTCATAAGGCAACCGGTACAGATACAGACCGATGTCGTCACCGGTATACGCGGCAGTAGGGTTCCAAACCAGATCATCAATATTGTCAGCTAGATAATCAGCTATCCCAGCTAGAAGGTTTGTCATACCTCACCCACTAGCCAAAGGAACACACTTAAGCACTTGGTGATCTGGAGTAGGTAGCCCTGGTGCAGAGTGTTTATCTACACCGATAACTGTGTACTTCAGGCCATTCCAGGTAACCAGAGAACGCGCGGGTATGTCCGGTGGAAAGTTAACAAATACTTGTGTGTCTGCTGTTATTTCTTCTGCGCCAACGTTGATACTCGTTGGTCTGCCGGATACCACGTGAGCCCTTTTAACGATGGTCTCGCCGTAGACAATTCCAGTTCCACTACTACCCGAGTACAACTGAATAGTTACCTTGTGGCGCAAATACATATTTGGAATCTTTGCCATCAGCCCACCCCGTACGGGAAGGCTGGCAACAGGCCAGCAACCATCAGGGCAGAGACAGCCCTAGGCGCCAGGAAGACACCGTTGTTGGCTCCTGACGTGGTAGCCGATCGACCACCGGAAAGGCTCACGTCTCCAATAGTCACGGTGTTGTATTTCATCGAAACACCCTGAATATCTCCTGTTTCCAGGAGGAAGGAGACGTGAGCGCAAGCCGCTTTCTTGAAAGCAGAAATCACATTTGCTTCAGTTGGATTACCGTTGGCATCTGTCGAATACCAACAACCTATGGTCGCGACGTCAATATCGTCACTGGCCAGATTGAGCAAACGCTGTGCTTCTGAATTGGTGGTCTCGTATGGCAAAGGTCCCATGTAATCGATTAGTTCTGCAACCGTTGCATAAGCCATTGCCAACCACACTCCTTACCGAAGGTTTGCAATATCCTTCGGAGTTGCACGCGGCTTGATAACCCGACGTGCTACTTCATCCGGAGTGGCATCGTCGTCATCTAGTTCGTGAACGACAATCATTCTCTTAGAAACTAGATAATCCATGTTGCGCTTGTGACGTGGGTTCCACGGGAAATCAACGATAGAAGCCGCGCCGTTCTCGCCCACTACCTTGACTTGCGTAGGTTGCTGAATTTCATCAAGTAGCATTTCTGCCTCCAGATACAAAGAAGGCCCCATCAATCTTCGAAGTTGATGGGGCCATTCCTTTATTGCTTAAATGAATCAAACCGCCATGTTCAGGACGGTTGCCGTTCCGGTAGCTGCCGCACCAGCGAAGTCAATATTCACGGTGCCGTCAGCCTGTAGGAAACGGGCTGATTCATAAATGCGGATGTAGCGGGTTTGGTTGTATCCAGTCAGTGTCAGGTCACCTAGTCCGGCTGTCACGGAAGGTGGATTAGCACCAGCCTTAACAGTCACGGTTCCAGTGGCGCCAGTGAAAGCAATAGCAATCAGCAGACGATCCGGAACACCGGCACCCGCCGCTACGTAATACCCAGAACCACCAACGGCTAGCGTGGTTCCAGTACCAGCAGTAGAAGCACCGTTCTTTACTAGGGGTTCCTGACCTAGGACAGTTCTAGCCATAACTTAGTGGCCTTCCTGTAGTGAAGAAATGAATGACCGAAAAGAACTCAGGTGATGGAGGCAACACCGTAGGCAAGCGCGCCAGGGTGAACAACCTTCGCACCGTAGATCATCAGGCCACGCACGTAGTCACCGAAGGAAGCTTGGTGCCGGCCAGCCTCAATGGTTAGCAATTGCTCCGCGTAGGTGATTGCCTGGTTCGATCCGGCAAGGATTGTCCAGTCGTCACCAGTGGTGTTAGTCAGGTTGTTGGAAACGTAGATTTCGAATCCAAGCGCACGACCAACACGACCGTTGTACAGAGGCTCTAGCGAATTAGATGCCGAGTAGTCCACGAACTTGTCATTAGTTAGAAGAAGTCCGTGGAACCAAGGAGTGACAACAGCCCAACGAACCGCACGCGATGCATTCGACTGGTCAAGCTTCACCATTAGATCTTTCAGCATGGTGTAAGCCTTGTCGCCATCCGTCACAGCGGTAGTGCTGATGACGTTGGCCGCTGCTGCCTGGGTGTAAAGAGACGCTAGATACAGGTCAGCGTCATCACGCATTGCGTAAGAAGCTTCTTGCATGGCCATGGGAACGAAGTCACCGGCCGCTTGCTTCTTATCAACGTCGTCAACCTTGAACGCAAAGTAGTTCTTTTGGTCAAGGAAGAGGATTTGCTGTGCATCGTTCAGTTCTTCATAAGTCACGGACCCCGCGTAGTCGTTCACGGTGGGACGTGAAATAGAAGTGATGCGGACAGATTGACCGGCAGCCTGAACTAGACCTTCATAGTTCCGGTTAGCCACTGAAGCAAGAACGTGGTCTTTCTTCAGAGACTCTAGGAGGTTAGCCGCCCAAATTTCCGGGCGGAAGTTGATTACTGCCATGCCTGATTCCCTTTCGGGTCAACGTGTAATTAAACATTGACCCTCCCGGGGTCTCGTCATTTGGCTCCTGGCCTGAAATCAGAATCCTAGGTGCTTAAGCTTACCGGCTTTCTGAGCATCAACGATTTCCTTTGTGGACATCGTTGCTAGCTTGTCTTCCGTAATAAGCATTTCACCATCGGACCCGCGTACCTCTGTGGTAGCCGCAGAAGAAGCGGGAGACTTTGGCTTTGCTGTGAAATGCTGACCACTGTCTAGAGCTTCTTTGATAAGAGAGTCTAGAGAGCTTCCGAACTTCTTGTCATCAGGGTCAAGGCCAACAACCTTGTTCATGAATGAATTGGAGTCAAGAAGCAAATCAGGGTCGGCACCAGCCTTAGAAGCGCGCTTGTGAACTTCATATTGGCGCCGCGTGTGCTGGTGAGAAGTAACTATCTTCCCATAATCATCAGCAAAAGACTTGGGGTCAAAAGAGTTTTCGTCTTCGATCCCAAAACTTTCTAGAAGCATATCATATTTGGCTGCTCTTGTCGCGTGTGCATCACGTTCTGACTCAGCATTCCTGAGGTTCGTACGGTGCTTCTGAGCCTCCCGACGGGCAGAGGCTGTCTCACGCTTCCAATAGCTAATGTCGCCATCTGTGTCACTGGCAACCGTCGTCTTTGGTTGCTTAGGTCTGGCAGTTGTTCTAGGAGCTTCTACTACTTCAGGTTCGTCTGTCTCAACCTCAGGGTTGTCATTCTCTAGGATGTCGTCGTCTTCCATACCTAACTAAATCCCTTCTAGGGTTCTCAAGGAAAGCCTGAGATTAAGCGTAAGACTCTGTTGTCCCGTCCTGGGGTGAAGAGCTAGGGACGGGTGCCCCGGTGGCTCCTGGTGGCTCTGAGGGGCTTGTAGCGCCAAAGGGGCTAGCCTTCTCTGGTTGCATGTCCTGGATCTTCTGAACCTCTTCATCAACCATGTCGTCGGACCACTCTGGGTGGAGCATCCGGACCTTAGTTTCCGTAGAGGCTGCCTTGGCATCCTCAATGGTCTTGACCACAGTTGCCAGAGACATTGGGTTCTCTTTGACCGAGGGAGGAAAGATAACCTTTGGCTTCTCTGGTACTACCTTGGCACCGAACATCTCATTGGCAATGGTGAGCAGAGCGAAGATGATTTGTCTTAGACTGTCCTGCCAATAACGAATCTTCTTGTCACGGGTTACCTCCGTCAGTTGCACGCGGGCATTGACTTCGGTAGCCGTGGGTAGTGCGCTGATGCCTTCTCCGAACGTCTGTGGAGAAAACCCAGAGGTACGGAGGATCTGCCGAATCATGGCGTTGAGGGAAGCTTCGTGCTCCTCCACCCTGATATCAAACTGCGAAGAGGTAATTGATTCCTTCTCGTCAGCAATGATGTTCAGGGGCTGGTAAACCTCACGCTCATAGTCGAACTGGGAGCCTTGCCCCTTACCCGCACTTTGCAGGTAGGAAGAGGGAACCATAATTCTTGATTTACCAAGACGGATATCCCTCATCCATGACGACATGGTTTCGTCTACAGCGGAGAAGAGTTGTTCCACACCCGAATAGTCGGAACGTCCCAGGGGAGCTATCCGAGGATCCTTACGCCAAATACGGGAAGGTGCCATGTTGGGCACATAGTCAATGGCTAGTAGATCCTTGGGTAGCTTCTCTACTTCGGGAAGGTCCGGGTAGTAAGCCGAAAGAGGAACCCTGTTGCCTAGGTTCTTCTTCTTACCCAGATATACAGCGTTGAGGATGAACCCTGGTTCGTACCGAGTGAGCAGACGTACATAGACGTCCTTCTCATCATCCTCTGAAAGACACTGCCAGATGGTAGCCGCTACTAGCTTGCTCCATTTGAACTCAGGAACAACAGTATCCGGACTAGCCGTGGCAATAAACGGGGTGTCTTTATAGATGGTCTTGTCCCAGGTGACATACAGGTACGCACCCGTTAGAGCAGAGGCAGTCTCAGCAGCAGACAACAAGCATGTGTCTAGCTCTGATTCAATCCTGAATTCCTCAAAGTGTTCTGTGGTCCGGTCATCCTCAAAGAGGTATTGCGGAGGTTCCGCAAACAGCATGTCAGCAGATGACATAGCAATATCTGCGGCTACAGGCACGTGTATTTTCAGGTTGTTCTGACCTGGTGTTGCTGGTTCATTCCAGAAGTTACGAATCTTACCTGTTGAAAACAATTCATCGTCAAAGGTATCTTGCCGTGGCTCTGCCCTACGTGTCCCGAAGGAAGGCAGGGTGACCAGCCTATTGGGATCTCCTCCGTACCACGTGTCCCATATAGCTATTTGCTGATATACGGGAGACATGTACGGGGGCGGCCACGGCGTGCCGTCTTCAGGTAGGGCCACTCAGTTATCCCTTCTGACAAAGACAGTGCCCATGGGCAGGGGGTTCCAAAAGAAGTGCAGAGCCCAGAAGGCAAAGCCTAGGATCATCAGGTCAACACTGTCAGAATCGACACCTAGGGCACGAAGGAAAAACAGAATAGCTGCAACCAGAGCGAACATGGCTTTACCTCCCGATGTTAGGCAGCAGTTTGGTAGAACGAGTAGTCAACCACTTGTGACTTCCACAACATACGGGTGGTGTAGATGGCATAGCGCAAAGCATCACAAGCGTGGTCGTGAATCTTAAGTGGAACGTCCTGCCCTTTAAGAGCGGCGTTGTTGTCCCATGAATAGGTAGCCAATTCCTTAATCAAGTGCTCACAACTGCTGTGAATGAAGAGTTGCTTATTAGCCAGCAGTGAAGCCACACATCTAATACCGTCAATGACAGAGTTGTTTGCCTTGGTGGGAGTAAAGATACCAGCCATCAAGGATTCAACAATGAAGGACCTAGCTGAGGGGTCGATACATACAAAGCGGGGATTAGAAAAGCTCCCATAGTCCTTCTGAATCTTAGGACCCCCCAGCCAACTGACTATGTCCTGCAAATACTCAGAGTCTGTCTTCTGCTTTTTTTCTTTCTTGGAGTCGTATCGGAACTCTGATGTCACGTACATCTTTCCATCAGAGAGACCTAGAGCTACGGCGTCAAAAGGGTTAACAGTTCCGTAGTCGACTCCAACAGCGATGAAGTCCATGTCTCCTGGTATCTCATCTACCACATGAATGTCAGGGTCAAACATGTCATAGATGGCACCTTCTGCCAGTACCCAGAGACCTTCAATGAATCTCTTGTACCAGAGTCCGGTGTATTCACGTTTAATGCTATCGATGTAATCAACAGGAAGATAAGGGTTGTCTTCAAGACGAAAGGAAAACCTAGCCAGATCCAATTGGCCTGGGATCTCCTTTATGGAACCATCTCCCTGGATCCACAAAGATGCATTCTCAAGGAACTCCGTGTACAACCAGTGCATCATGGAGTCCGGGTTAGTGGTCGCAAAGAGCTTAGCGTTTTCCAAACGTAGACGAGAAAGAAGCATGGTTGCAAAGGATTGGGGATAGGTACTCAATTCGTCGCAATAGGCCCCACGGAGTGAGAGGCCACGAATCTTCTCCTGTGCTAGTTCGTCATTAGCACCACAGACATAGATCTTCCTGCCCATGATGTGAACTTCACCAGCACCAACTTTTAGCTTAACACGGTCTGACCCCAGTAGTTCCATGATGGGGTCAATCACGTTGCGCTTCAAGGTTCGTTCTGTCTTGCCAGCCATCAGGAGTGGCCCTGGTTCAGCCTTGACCACAAAGTCAATCCAACGAAGAAGACTGGAGACTGTCTTCCCGGAAGACACTGAGCCTTCCCAGATATTAATCCTTCGATCAGAAAGATGGTAAGCAGTCCTAGCCTTACCAATCAGGGGGCTAACTTCCATTGGTTAGAATTCCTCGTCTTCTTCTCTTTCTTTAATCTTCTTCATGTTCAGTTCATGACCATAAGAGTTCCAATCGTTCTCACCGGTCATGGCCTTCAACCAGTCATCAATGGTGGAGGACTCATTACGTTCCTTCTCACGCTCATAGGCGTCAAGTCTCTCCACCACGAACATGAGATTCCTAGCGGCTGTAGACAAGTCCCTAGCCTCACCACCAGGAACTACCGGAACCTCTTCCACCATGATGCGGGTAGCCCCGGTAGCTACCAGGGTGTACGTGGGCTCCATCAACCTTCTGACAAACTTCTCCGTAACAGCTAGCAAGTCATGCTTAATCCGTTGCTTTCTTTCTTCATTGACTCTTCTCAGAACCATAGCGTTGTACTCAGGGATACGACCATCCCAGACCAACCCCATAGCCTGAGAAACCTTGGTAACCGTACCTATAGAGATATCAAGTTGTTTGGCTGTTCTATTGGCAGACATTCCAGCCAAGTTGCATTCCTTTATTTGCTCCCCATACTTTTCAATAGAGGCACCCATAGTCTTACCCGTGCCCGTGTGATTACCATTGTTTCTACCAATGTGAAAGACACCAGTCTGTGTGTTCACATAAGGGACTACTTTCTTTACTGCTGCTCTTTCCTCTTTCAAAGAAGTAGTGCCATCAATCAAGACGTCATGTTTGATGTTCGCCTTGGGAACAATCTTGAGTCTTGTTTTGGCCAATGTTGCTCTCCCAAATATATATACCAGCACGTGAGGCACCATTAATAATTTTCAAAGTTGTCTCAGAAAATATTATTGTTCAGCCCAGTAATTTTCTGAGGTTGACTTTCAAAATATTGTAGGAGGTGCCCCAAACGATCTTCCTTTGTCAAGGGGGGTGCCCCCCTAACTTTCTGTTACCGCTCACGCAAAGTAATTAATTACCCAGCGTCATGATTTTTTATCGTGACGAAGAGTAACTTTTTCTCGGTAACTTTGCGTAACTATTTCTTCGTCACTCTCTGTTTCATTTTATTTCTGAACGAAGAGAATAGATGGATGAATGGAATGGTGAATGGTTTAGTTCGTGCTGCTCTCATGTCTTGTAGAACTCTGTCCGAACTTACCCACATTCTTTCCTCTCGTGTCTCACCCACACACGCACAACTTCCATCACAACTCTCTGACCTGCACATACACACCACCTATGTACAACACTGAAGGATACAACAATAGATACCAATGGTAAATGGTAGATGGCAATGCACCAGAAAGAATGGCTTTGCTACTTCGCAGCAATGGCTAATAGAACGTACCCGGATACACATCTTCTACCAGGACACACACGCTGATTCCTGTAGAAGTAAATGCCCTTTTTGGGGAAGGCCCTCAGAAAGCCCTAGGCAAATCGTACAGGCCATCTGGGGTGAAGACACCCACCAGGCAGCAACAGGCCCTTAGCTTTGACTACAGGGCCTTCTGTAGGCATAGCAAAAGAGGCCCCCTTTCAGGGGCCTCTCAGGTCTTGCAGGAACCTAGCTCAGGCAGGAGAAGAAGTCTTCCATTTCCTTCTCGGCAGCTTCCAGAGCTTCCGGGCTAGGAGTCCCGTAGGTCTCCAGGAAACGGGCCTCCATCTGGCGGTCAAGCTCTGCCCGGTACTCCAGAACCTCAGAGAGCTTGGCAACCCGGCCAGCACCGAGGAAAACGATGGTGTCCATTTTGGCTCCTCTTTTTAGTTAAGTTCTTGCGGTGTGTCTTAAGTATGAAGGAGCGGCAAGCGGAAGTCAAGAAAAAGTTTTGAGGGGAAATATCCGGCGACAGGGGAAATATCGGGATATGTCCTAGCTTGTCCTGAAATGTCCGATTCGGGACCTTCGTCCTAAGTAACTAAAAGTTATCGTTGACGAAGAAGAAGTTTCTTGGGAGACTTGTCGTGGACCCTAAAAGGAGGAACTGTGGCTAAGAGTATTCCAAAAACTAAAAGCTCCGTCCGGTGGCTTTCCAACAACCAGTCTTTTGCCTGGTCAAAGGATGGCGCCGATTGGCTCTGCAAGGAGGCTGGACTCTTCCAGGGGAACTCTCGCTTCCTGAAGGTGGAAGACCCCCAGGGCAACATCACGGAGCGTCTGTACAAGACAGCTACGGAGGTATGGATCTACTAGGCAAGTAGGAGAAGCCGGGGCATTTGCCCCGGCTTTCTCTTTGCCCTGACTTAGATCAGCGTCATGTCCTCCGGCTTCAGAATCAAGTCTTCCCGGTAGTTGCTCACGCGGGTGGACCATGCCTCTGTCTCGGTCCCGAATCGGAAGACCTGACGAAACCGCATGGCCTGCACTCGATAGCGGAGGATCCTTTCCCCATCGCAGATGAACCACTGAGCGCGGACCACACGACCCCGCACCACATAGGTGGTGTGGTTCCGGTGGCTAAAGAACTGAACCTTCGTGCCGTTCTCAATCTTCGTCATGTTTTAATTATGGAGCCCAGCCGAACCAGAGTCAAGAAAAACTTTATCTGGACAAAACGGACATTGGGGATTTATACCCTGTCAGGGGAAATATCCGGATCTGGGCTAGATGTCCGGATTCACCCATAGGTCTGGATAGGGCTCATAGTCGGGAATGTCCGATTTGTCCCTATAGTCCGAAACATACGCTTCATCCCATTCGGTACCTTTATGCCAAATGCCTGGATAGTTCCAGTTGTCCACTTCGTCTGAACTGTCCGGATGAACCCAATTGCGTAGCTTGTCCCATATGTTCCACATGTCCGTCTACTCCTCTTCGTCCCTAATGTCCGAATTGGGAAAGATCTCCCCTTCGTACCAATCGTCTTCTAAATCCTTTTGGTCCGCTTTGTCCCATGTGTCCATTTTGCCCTAGACCCTCCCAAGTCGTCCCAGACTCTCTCAACTTGTCCAGGACTGTACCTCATGTCCTCCAAAGTCACCTATGTCCGATTTGCCCAGTTGCTCCCGAATATACAATCCACAAGATCTTATACATTTGCTTTAAAGGCCCCTAGGAGGGCCGTAGAGGCACGACTCTTCAAACCCATACTTCCTATAGGGCCTCTCACGATCTTGTTTGCTCTTTGCAAGGAAAATAGTTGGCCTCAAGGTATTGACAGGCTGGGAGTGTCCGGAGTGTCCGATTTGCACCACTAAGTCAGGACATGTCCAGGACATAAAGAATCTTGAAAGAACTTCTTGACTTCTCCTGGTACGAAGAGGAAATTAATAGTTGTCGCTCCCACCCAGGGAGCCAAACCCCTAGGAGGGGCCATGACCAACACCACCACTTCCGACAAGCTTGTTCTTATCGTTGAGGTTTACTCGGAAGTGTGGGGTTGGGACATCGACAGCATTTTCTACTCGGGTACAACCGAGTACGCCCACAAGCTGACTTTCGGTGTGGTGGCCGACCACATCGAAGAGGCCAAGGGCAAGGGCTACATGACGGAGGGCCAGCGGGACGGTAGCAAGCGCTACACCATCCGCCCCCTGTAAAGGGAACGGCCCAATGCCCCAGGGGAAACCCTGGGGCTTAAGGCAGTAGAAGACCAGGTCAAGGAGGATTTCAAATGCTCATCACCATGGACTCTCCCCCGGTTTGCTTCATGATCCCTGCTGCTTCTATTCAGGAGGGTGACAAGATCCTGACCATTTGGGGTTGGGCCATCGTGGACAGCATCGGAGAGACCAGGGACGGAAACCCCCTGATCTTCTTCACGTTCGTCTACCGGGCTGGTACGGGTGTCCTGCCGTACGGGCCGAGAGTGGAGATACCCACTCTCTTCTAAATACCCCTAGAAGGGCCTGAGAGCCAATCTCAGGCCCTTAGCTGTCTCTGGAGCCCTATCACCCCAGGAGCCTGCCCAGAGGCTTACAGGGCCTCTCAGCCAAATTCGGACAGTACGGACATATCCGGATATTTCAGGACAAGGCAGGAGGGCTACAAGATTCTTTAAGAAAGTTCTTGACTCCTGGTGGTCAGAAGAGGATATTTAGAAGTGTCAGAGAACGACCTAAAGGAGGAGCCGAAATGACCACCACTCAGATCATCGAAGAGGCCAACGCGCTGGTTGCTCGCAACGTCACTCAGATTTGGGTGGCCGTGCTCATCCTCATTCAGAAGGACGCGATCACGGTGGAGATCCTGGCGGACGGTACCAAGGTCTACACCCACACTGGCACTGGTCAGACGGTTGACCGCCGGTGGCTGGTGAACCTCAACAAGCGTGGCCTTGCCGAGATGTGGGCGGGACAGCCCCGACTCACCACCGATGGCAAGATCCGCTTCTTCCAGTGGGTTAACAAGAAGATCTGAACCTAGAGAGACCAGGGCCACCCGAAAGGGTGGCCCTCTCTTTTGCCCCAAAACGGACATTTCACCACATAGCGAGCAAAGCTCGCTTCTCGGCCAAAGGCCGACATGTCCGGATATATCTCCTGACGGGGTATATTTCCCCCTAACAAAAGAATCATGGAAGTTCCTCAGAAAGTTCTTGACTCAGGGCTTGTCGAAGAGGATATTTAGAGATGGCAAGACAAGCACTTACAGAACTCAACAGAGGAGACACCAACATGTCTGAGACCATCACCATGGACATGATTGCTCGCACCGACGTTCGTGACGTCGTGGAGGGCATGGAGCTTGTCACCAAGCTGGGTGTGGCGGAGGTTACGCGGATTGGTTTCGCAAACCCCTACCACCGATGCGGCTGGAAGTTCTACATGTCGGATGGGGAAGTCATGGAGTTCGGTTTCCACAACGAGAAGGTAATCCGGATCCTGCCGGAGTTCGTGGAACTGACCCGGAAGGTTTGCTCCAAGTAAGGAACAGGGAGGCTCTTCGGAGCCTCCCTTCCTTGTGTCGCCAGGGGGACAAATCGGACATAGCGGCCAAAGGCCGCTTCTGCACCAAAGGTGCATATATACCCCAAAGTCACCTAAATCAGGATATGTCCGGAAATAAAGTATTTGCGAAGCAAAAGCTATTTGTCCCTGTGGCTAAAGAATCTTCAAGAACTTCTTGACTTCCCCCTAGCCAACCCCCATATTTGAAACATGAGAACTTTCGCTTCCTGGGTTGTGGCGCTGAACCCCACCATCTTCCTTGCCCTGTTCCTGGTGGCGGAGGTTGTGGCCGGGTACTACTTCCGGACTGATCTTCTGAACGGACTGTCTCTCACCTGGAACTTCCTTTCCTTCGTCCTGGGGTCGGTCTGGAACTTCTTCGTGGCCCTCTGGTCTGATCTGGTTGGAGTGTTCGTCTGATGGCCGGGGGAACAGGGGCACAACAAAAGATTGACCTTGGCTTCGTAGGACAAGGTGGCTGGTTCGCCATGTACCAAAGTGGCAAGAAGGTCTACCAGGTCACAGATATAGGAGAGTACCGGGGAAGGGTCATCGTCCTGTGGAGGAAGTCTGATGGCTCCACAGGCCAGAATGACTCTGACAAAGAAGTGTGGATCTAAACCTGAACCACCTAGAAGGCCCCTACGGGGGCCTTCTTCATTTGTCCTGAATCATTAGGAAAGCCTTGCCGGCCCTGAGAGCCACGTAGACAACATCAACAGGCTCCTAGGTGTGTTCTATCCAGGAGCCCTCTGTTAGGCCCTCAGGATTTGCTACAGCCCCTCGGTTAGGAGCCTTAGACCCCCAGGAAGTAGGTACCCCCCCGCCTTATATAAGTTTGGACTTATGTTCTATGCTTGGCCCGGATCCATCAGGTAGCCAGGGAAGATCCAGGATCATGGGGAACAAAGTTCCCGAAGACACCGAAGGTGTCTATGAGGGGCAAAACGGACATCTTGGTACATGTCCCCATATATCCCGATATTTCTCCTGGTGACGGATATTTCCCCTCAAAACTTTCTTGAGAAACTTCTCAGAACTTCTTGCCTTATGTTCCGAACTCCTCCATACTTAGAAGTGCAGGGACGGGAGAGAATTCTAAGGAGGACAAGTGACTCAGGAAGAAGTTCTTCAGAAGATGGGGAAGCTTCGGAAGGCAGACCTACTGCTACTCCTGGAAGCCCTCATGAAGTCCTCAGACCAGAAGCTCACGGACTCCCTGGGAAGCGCCGCAGAGCTTCTGAAGAAGTAAGAGAAAGAGAGAAGGCCCGGCCAGTAGGCCGGGCCTCTCTTCGTTCCTAGGTGTAGATCCAAACTATGGAGCCTGAGACGGAGAAGGTGTCTTCTCCTCCGGACTGAGGATCCTTGTACTTGATAGTCACCCCATCATTGGAGAGGACTTCATATTCCTTGGCATCCTCTCTACCGGAGAAGGCAAAGGATTGTCCCCTGGTGAGAGTGGAGGCTTGCCGGGATTGTCTTCTAGCCATAAACCCAGACCACCAACCGGCCCATGAAGTCTTCCCGGTACTCTTCTCCGTACTGCTTATAAGTGAGAGTGTGGGAAGCTCCCTTTCTCTTTCTAGAAACTACTTGGCAGTCAGTCACAGAATCTTCTGACCACCGGAAGAACTCTCCTTCTTCCAAGTCTTTAACTTGCTTCTTCTTCAAACTTCCTCCTTCAGTCCAGCCCCCAGGGAGGGAGAGAGCTAGAACAAGTCTCCCAGGAAGTTTCAGAACTTGTCAATGATAACTTTCTGTTAGTGGTGACAGAAAGTAAGAAGGTACAAAACGGACATTCCGGACAAAGTAGGATATATCCAGAAATAAGAGGAAGTAACAGAAAGTTAGGAACTACGGAAAGTTACTTGTCACAGAAAGTTACCGTAACCCAAAGTTATTTTAAAGAATCATGTCTGAGAGGTTGACTCTAGGATGTGGAGGAGGGCAAGACCCCATTCTCACCCCCCTCCACTATCATCCCCAATAACTTCCTACAACTTCTTGACTCAAACTTTGTAATTTTTTGGAATTCTTCTTTTCTGGGAGAACTTCTCACTCCCTCTCTGGCTCTCTCTAGGGAGTTGGGGAGTACGTTTTCCCCCCGTCATTCGCTTCGCTCATGACACCCCCCAGGGGTTAAAACCGTGCAAAGAGTCCCACAACTTATCAGGCTAGAAACTTTCCACAAAAGTAATTATTCCTCCAATCTGACAGTAATCTTCCAGAGCCTGACTAAGTTCTATAAGTTGTCCATCAGAAAGTTCTACAGGAAGTTCAACGTTATATCCACCAGGACCACTAGAAATAGCTTTCATTCCCTTCATAATTACTTGTCCATCACCAACCCACTTCACTTCTGGCCTTGGAAAGAATCTTCCGAATATGTTCTCTAGATCCCTAGTTATTTCTGGTTCATCTTCTGGAGTCCTATTCCAATTCCATGTATTGAAAGTTAGCTCCATCACTTCTCCTTCGCTCTTCACTCTTCCCCCTGAGGGCCTGAGAGACCTTCTACCGATCCCTTCCGACCTACCCTGCCCCTGACTAGGCCCTGAGGCTGATGAGGGCTCCTGGGGCTTCTCAGGGCTTCTGGTAGCCACTCTGGTAGTTCCAGGTCCGGATGCCTTCTCAGGACTTCCTGAACCTTCTTGAGAGACAGATCTCTCTTCGTCCGGATGTAGTCCCCAAGAGTCTTCTTCGGTCCCTGCCGGACATGCCTGGACTTGTTGGGACCTTCCCACGGGTCTTCTGGTTCTACCGATCCATGGGGGTAGTCGTCCCGATCCCTACAGAACCAGACAACCTCTCCGTCTCCACAGATCCCTAGGTGGTTCTCTTCTTGCGTGCAGAAGTTTCCTTCATGCTCACAGTCACACAGTGACAACTTCTTCCCCTTCCCATCCACATACAGGGCAAAGAATCTTTCCGGCTTCTGTCTTTCCTGTGAACGAAGGAATCCAGACTTCATCTTCCGGGTGCTTGGGATCTTCCGACAACGTGTAGCAAACCGTCACCCAGACTCTTGCCCGTGGCTTACCGCCACTCCAGGAAGTCTCTAGGAAGTAAGACGTGTAGTTGCCACAGATCTTCTGGGGGTTGTGCTGAAAGGCATCTTTGATAACCGGTAGCAAAGACTGAACTTTCCGGTTGAGGTATCCCCTAGCTCCCTCAGTCAGTTCCTGGAAAGTAGAAGCTTCCTGAGCTTCCATAAGTTCTACCGCTTCTACTAGAACGGCATCAATCTTCCCAAGCAGAACTTTTGCCGTGAAGTCAATTCCTTTCGTAAAGAACAACTTTCTTGTTCTCATCTTGGGATTCTTCACTCTTCGATAGAGCAAAGCCTTATAGTTATCAAGTTCGGCTAGTCCTTCTTCCAGGTCCAAGGGGACTCCATGATCTGTGTCTTGTGCATTGGTAAGGGGCACACAAACGGTAGGGTCTGCCCCCGGTGTAAAGGTTCCAAGAAAGAACCAGACTTCCCGAGTGGCAGACCCCAACCCGCCTAAGGAATGAAACGGCTCAGAAGTTCATAGTCTTCATCCGGAATGTCAAAGTACAAGTTTCCTTCCATGTTCCTGTAGCCGTATACCGCTCCCCTACTCTGGAGAACTTTCCGGACTGTCCCAGGAAACATAGCCAAGTCACCCAAATAAACAAATGGCCTTTCCTGGCCGAGTACTTTGCTTTCCCAGTTACCCGGACCCATCCAATAGAACCTGAGATCATTCCGGTTCACCCCCAAAGAATCCAGGGTTCGGAAGTAACCACTAATAGTGCTATTGAACACCAGAATCTTCAAATTAGACACAAGTGTGATCCCTAAAGACAGATATTGAAACAAAGTCTCGGTGGCACTTCTTGCAGTGGTTCACCAGTGGATCCCAAGCCTTGCCACAACTACAGGGCTTAGGTGTCACCAAGTTACTTTCCCGTTATAGACAACTTCTCCGCCCATGTGTTGCACCATGACTAGTACAACCTCTATGTCTTCCTTATTGAACCAATTCCAATCCAGCACTAGAAGTTTTAGTTCCTTCCCTCGGAACTTCTCCAGTCGGGAATGCCAGTTCTCTACTCCTGGTCCTGGTCCCATCCAAAGAAGTTTCGGATCATACTTCCCCCGACCCTGTTGGGCTAGGAACTCCTCATAAGCCGTATTGCCTCCACAGACAATAAACCACTCTTCACCCGGTTGGATATTCACTAATACTCCTTGATGTATCTCACTGGGTTACGGTAATGACTTCTAATTCTGTGACAGTTAGAACAGACAACTTCGCATTTTGCTATTTCGGCAACTATCTTATGAAACGCCATTCTTCGTCTTCTCATATCAGAGATATTAAATTCTTTATCATTATTGACATGGTCAAAATCCATTACAAATGGAGGAAACCTTTCTCGGCAATCCATGCATGGCACAGATTTATAACCAAGTATTAGCTCATCAAGTTCCGCATCTCTCTTCTTAGCATTAGCAAAATACATTTCTTTATTTTGCTGATAGTTCAACTTTCCATATTCTCTATTGCATGGTTTGCAGATATATTGATATCTTCTTTTACCATATTTTCTATTTAGCTTAGTAAATTGACTAGTGTGCTTTAACTTAAGACACTTACTACATCTAAGGAGAACTATTTTCAAGCTAGAATTTTCCTTCCGCCACCTGGATACAAATAAGCCCTAGTTCTTCTCGCCACATCTTCACTACCTGATCTCTGTCATCAATAACCAAGAGAATGTTGAAGTCTTTCAGATAGGTATCAAATATCTCTTTCTTGACAACAAAGTCAGGTCGGTTGTCTTCATCCTCTCGCATATAAAGATTGACTATCTGATAAGGAAAGATGTAATCGTGAATCCATCTGATAGTTTCTGCCCGACACTGCTCTTTCCGACCTGAGACAAAAACTATGTTGTAGCCCTCATTGCGGAGGGCACGGACAACATTGATGATCGGGTAGTTCGGAAAGTCAGTTCCGACAAGATGCCAATCAAAAGGACCACGGTTATCTTTTCTAAGAGCTACTGTCCCATCAACATCAACAATAACTACTTGTTGTTTAAGTCCTGTCGGATAGATCTTCTTATTCATCGTCTGGTCCCAACCCACACATGACCCCGGATCCTGGCACCCCCGTAGAGGCCCCTAGGATTTCCGTAGGCAAATCAACAGGGCACGTCCGGTACCTCAGGACCCCCTGAAGCTCTCAGGCCATCTGAGCCCCTTCCAGCCCCGGCACTGGTCAGTGCATGCTAGCATCCTGGTTGTCGGACTGACCAGGGGTGGAGGCTCCCTATAAGAGATAACGCGCGCTTACCCCTATTACGCATACCCGTGCGCAGATCTTGTCGACTAAAGGCTGTTAAGCCTGTGTCGACAAGTCGACACGAGAAGACTATTACTAAGCCTTAGTTACTATTATTAATAGTACTTACTCTGGAGTTATCTTGTCTATCTTCCATCGGTCTCTTTATCTTCCTTCTTTCGTGATTATCGGACAACACCACGAAGGAAAGGTTCTTCTCACAGCTACTGACTCAATTACTAATTACACTCTAGAACGTTCTCTTCCCGACTATGAAAGTTTCAGTAGTATGGATACTCCTTACGAAAGAGTTCTTATGAGACAACCAACTACCAATCTAAGTATGTCTTTCGGAAAAGCTTCTGTTGGTCATGGAGATAACTTTCTAGAAGCCCTTAATGCCATTTACTCCTTCGTCAAACTAGATAAGGAATAGCTTAATGGATAAAGAAAACATCAAATGCCATATTTGTTCCCATGACCTAGACCCTCATATATTGATAGCTACCCGATTTGTAAAGATCCTCCCTAACCCCAAAGTACCTGTTCCCTTCGCTAATGTTCCATTTTCAGGTATTAGTACTTGTCCTGATTGTGATTGTTATATGACCTGGGAGACACAATTTCCTGAAGGTGTTGAATACCAGGTAATAGAAGATAGCAATTAACACGCGCGTATATAGGGGGCACACTTTTTGACAGGGGTCCAGACCTGAGGTAGTGTCCTGTCACGGCACTGACCAGTGCAAGAGTCGATCGGGACAACGTGATGGGGCCTGTCAACAGTTCGAACAAGGATTACCTAGTCAAAGTCAGAGACATATTTATAGCTTATTGGAGTGTCCTAAGTTCCAATAAGCTAATACTCTTGTCTGTGCTCTCTGTATGGGTAACAGTAATAGTAATACTTCTAGTAATCATTGTGGGAGTTTGACTAATGATTGACATGGGTAAGGATGCTAAGACTGTTCTTAGCGTCAAGCGTCTTTACGTAGGCGTTGGTTGGAAGAGCACGGCCGGTGGCAAAAAGGGTGTGATGGGTGCCATCAAGCGCCGTCAGGGCACTGACCTTGACGCATGGGCCGTTGCTCTCGATGCCAATGGGGTTGCCCGTGCTATTGCCTGGTTCGACGATCAGGACCCATACGAGAATGGTTCTCTTCTCGTATCTGATGACGACAAGACGGGCCGTGGTCCTGGGGACGATGAATTCCTGACTGCTGACCTGGAGAGGATTAGCGGGCAGGTTCAATCCATCATCTTCGGAGTGTCCGCTTACAAGCCGGGTGTGACCTTCCAAAGCATCTCTTCGGTCTCTGCCCGAATCGTGGACCAGGGAGACAACAACCGGGAACTAGGTAACTTCATGCTTCCCGTGAACGCCAATGTGAATTCGGTAGCCCTCTGCAAGGTCGTGCGTCGTCCGGATAACACGTGGGAGTACACCACCACGGAGTTGTTGGGCAATGCCCGCGACAAGGCACAAATCATCAACTTGGCTGCTTCAGCCTGAGAAGCCCTCAGACAGCCGCAGAGCCCTAGCCTCTGCCTTGGGTACCCCTAGACGCTCTGCGGCTGTCCACGGCCCTCCTAGAGCCCTTCACGGGCCTTCCCTGTCGGGTGGTGGTCAGTGACAGATAACCCGTACGACTATGACACTGGTCCCTTTAGGCACTACTCATCTTCTGAGAGAACGGGGCAGAATTTAGCCAACTCTGGTCACTTCGCTAGGAGACACCTAGGGGACTGTGACTTTAGGGTTATGAATGTCGTGGATGAGTGTTATTTCCGTAACCCATCCAAGGGCAACAGATGTGAATGTACTCAGGAAGATATTCGGTGCTGCACTCGGATTGACTTTGACGAACAATATTGTCTTGAATGCAAGATGTTCTGTCTGAAGCTCATCAAACCGGAGGTAAGAACCATGGATATCAAGACCTGGGTTAAGGCACATGCAAAGTTCGTCACCGCGATCACTGGTGCTCTGGTTACGATCCTGGCCATGTTCCTAGCTCCTGACCAGGTTGCCGCAGTAACGGCACTTTTGACAGCACTAGGCGTTTACCAGGTTCCGAATAAGCCTTCGAATTGAGGAAGTAATGGATACTTCAAAGTTGCGTGATGAGGAATTGGCTAGGGCTGTTTGGGAAAAGATAAATGCCATTCCTTCCACCGAGGGTGAAGGATTCGATTCTGAATTCGTTGAGTTCCTGAAGGAAGAAGGTATTACCGAAGTTTGGCAGCAGGATGATTACGTGGAACAAATGTTGGACGAAGAAGAGAACGTCTGCGCCACTGCTGCCTGTTTTGCTGGTTGGGCTTGTATCCTTGTTGATGGTTATATGGCAATTCAATTGCATGAAAGTGGTAGTGACCGTTACTACATGTACAACCGTGCTAAGGAATTGCTAGGTTTGGATGATGCTCAGGCTAACCGGCTATTCCACATGGACAATGACCTAGACAGAATCGGCAACCTACTTGAGGACTATTACGATGGAGCCGAATTCAGAACCACAGACGATAAGTAGGGAAGGGCAACTAATAAACGGGCTGATGTGGATTAGGCATCTAGCCGCTTTGCATTTCATTGGAGACGCTTTCGATCCGGAACACATGAGGAGTCTTGCAAATATTGCTAGCGACACGGTAAATGGTAAGGAGTTTCCGGACTATTACCAGACGACCGTGAAGGCACGTGAACGAGCATTTGAAGAAGCCGCGCATTGGCATGAGATATTGAACATAGAAGAGAGTGATGATGGGTCAGAGGCAATGGATAGTGGTAGTACCGGAGAGTCTGGGCAACCAGGCACTTAGCCACTATGGCCCCTTTGAAGCTGAGATGGCCCTACAGCTACAGGACCAACTGAGGCTTAGGGGTGCAACCGTCCACCGAATTTCACCAACGCACTTCAACCAGAAGGGCTACACGTCACCCAAGGATTTGACTGAAGTGGTGCCGCTCCTGGATTGGGTGGTCGGCGTTACCCACGCTGACAATTTGGTGGATGAGGAGACGCTTAAGCCCATCAATCAGAGTGATGCGGTGAAGATTCTGGAAGGCATCAACCGGGCTGTCATTGACTTCATGCAAAAGAACAAGTTGGGGAAGGTAAATGACTGACCAGGACATAGTGTTTCTTCTTCGTGAGAATGAAGAGCAACTAGCCCAATTGACTTCCATGGAGGAGCGTCTAAGGCTTGCCTATCGGGAACGGGCAATGATGGTTGCCAAGCAGACTGAGAAGCATTATTCGCACTGGACCATAGATCCGGAGTCACCAACCTGGAAGGTAATTTGTATTCACCTGAACACTCCGGAGGGGAGCTTCACCACGGTCACATGGCATATCTCGGCAGATGACCTAAATCTGTTCCCTGATGACCTGAGTACCTATACGGTTTCCGACTATGACGGGCACGACACCGAAGAGAAGTGGAGGAGGTTCAGGAAGTACGCATGACATGTGGTAACTGCAATGGCAGTGGAAGAGTAACGGTAATATCCCCAGGGACCAATACACCTATTACAGTTAATTGCCCTAGGTGTCACGGTTCGGGGAATGTCTAGTGGCCCTTATCGATTGCAAGTTTTGCAAAGGTAAAAGGACAGTCTCAGTAATCCTTGAAGGGCAGAACCGCGCCACTACTGTGATTTGTTCTGCTTGTGATGGGACAGGAAAACAATCGGACGGGAAGAAATAGATGACAGCAATGGCGGATTATGAGATAGCCATCAAGAGATGGGCCAAGAAGCATGGGGGTGTCGTGGCCGATAGTTGGAGCAATCCGGGATACTCAAAGGAGTACGCCCTAGAGCATCATGACGTGCTTCTTCCGGAACCTGACTTCGGGGACTACGCGGAAAGTAACATCTTCCGTTCGGATAAAGCCTTCATGTTCAACCCAGATAAGCACGCTTACATCTGGGGTAGTGACAGGGTAAATGAACTGGCCTTGCACAGAGACCAGCACTTCATTACTTATGCGGAAGACTTTGTTGAGAACAAACTGAATAATCTGATTCAGGCTTCAGGTCAGAGCGTCCTAGTTCCCATCAGGTGGTGGTATTACTGGGCAATGGAAGGAGAGCACGTAAAGGTGCTCACCGTGGCTGGTTGCGTTATTGTGGCCAAGCCAGAGATGCGACCGATCGATACTGACCACATCGTCAGTGAGCTACTGAAAGAGGACTGATTGCCTTTCTATTCACCTGAGTTCGTCATTGACGCAACAGTGGTAACTCAGGAACACGGCATGTCAAAGCCAACCGGGATACAGACACCGGTATTCGTCAAGGTCTGCGAGCAATGCGGCTGTATCGTGGTTGTGGAAGACGTCCATGACCGCTGGCACCTAAAGATAATTAGAACCGTGAGAGACAGCACCATAGCTGTCATTGAGAAAAATAGGGAGTTGAACAGCAATGCTGACTCAGGGGAGACACCGGGCTAAGACGGAGTACCACTATTTCAACCGGTTTACCGGTAACAGGGAACTCTTCAACCCGATCTATATCATCATGACTTTCCTGGTGAATTACTTCTACCAGGCACCCAAGGGAGTGCGGCCGGTCACGGTTCTTGAGATCCAGGTCTTCTCAAAGCAGACGTACGCCGCTACCTACTTTTGCATCATCTCGTTGACACTTGCCTTCTTTGCTGCCTTTCAGTCCTACTTGGTGGTGGCCACCGGGAGTGTCTAAATGGAACTGTGGTACCCAAATGCCGTAAAGAAGCCCTTGACAGGCCCCGCGTGGTCCGACCGTAAAGGCACCAGGATCATCGGGTTTGTTCCTCATGTGCAGGTAGGTCACAACTCTCTTCGTGACTACTTCAGTAACACTAAGAATGAAGCTTCGTCCCATCTATGGCTTTCATATACAGGAGTGTTTGAGCAATACATTCCTTTTGATCTGGCAGCCTGGACACAAGCAGCGGGTAACAAAGCATGGGTTACCTGTGAGTGTGAAGGCTTCCCAAATGAGCCATACACAGACCAGCAACTAAATAGGCTAGCTGAGTTCTTCAAGTGGGGAGCAACTAACTTCGGTTGGAAACTCCAGATTACTGATAATCCAAACGTGGGTGGTTTGGGTACACATGTGATGGGCGGAACGGCATGGGGTGGCCACTCATGCCCTGGGACAATCCGGGCCGGACAACGGCTAGAAGTTCTACGTAGAGCACAAGCAGGTGGGGTAACACCAACCGGAGGAGTGAGCATGCCGCTAAACCCAGATGACAAGAAGTGGCTTCTCTCTCCTGAATTTATGTTCCCTGTTTATAACGGGGTTTGGAAATACCCCTCACCTGTGAACGACAAAGAGACCATGGAAAGCGTAATGAAGACCTTGGTAACCACATTGGTGTCTATTGACAAGAAGCTGAGTGAAATCCTTGACAACGTGCGGAAGTGACTATGGCCGATATTCGACATGGAACATCAAGCGGGTACGACAGATGTAGGCCACGGTGCGATGCCTGCAAGAAGTGGCGTAGGGACTATGTCAGGGATCACCGGGAGAAGAACCGTGAGACCGTACGGGACTACAACCGCCGGTACGCAAAGGCCCTCCGGATCCTCCGATCCGAGTACCCAGAACGGTTCCTAAGGATCCTGCAAGAGGTACGCCAGGAAGAGGCCCTAGAAGCCCTCAGGGCCTCCCAGAGACTCCAGGGGTACCCAAACCAGCGGTAGGCCCTGTCAGGGCTCCTACGTGGCTCTCAGGGGCCTTCACGGAGCTATGAGGTAGATAGGTGGTTCGGCATTAATACCGCTACTCCTTTAGTGACACTGATTGCCCTCACTGCTGTTGACTATGACGCTGCTTGGGAAGTGTCCAAGCAGAGATGGAAGTACAACCATGGTTTTGCTGCTGATGATCTGGCAGAGTTTGCGGGCAGGAATTGCTACCAGTCGTGGGATAACCCAGCAAACAGAACAAATAAGGAATACATAGGCAACATCCTGGATAAGATGCATTTCTCTGTCTTGGAACATGCATGTGTGACGTTCCACATTGCTGGCATATCCCGAAGTCTGTCTCATGAGTTTGTGAGACATCGGCATTTCTCCTATAGCCAGTTGTCACAGAGGTATGTGGACGAGAAGGATTCTCCGATCATCCTGCCCCCGGCTATAGCCAAGCTTGGTGATCCAGACTTGATGCTTCTTTATGATGATTCCGAGAAGCAAGCTAGGAACGCCTACCCACTTGCGGTAGAGATCCTGATGGAGAGGTACGGCTATAACCGGAAAGATGCTCGGTCGGCAGCTAGAGCCCTCTTTCCGAACATGTGGTCAACTCAGATTGTGGTGACTGGTAACCACCGGTCATGGCGAGAATTCTTGGATAAGCGTTTGTCACCAGCGGCAGATGATGAGATCAGAGAGCTTGCTCAGATCATTGTGAAGCAATTGAAGAAGGTAGCACCAAGCACGTATCAAGACATGGCTTAGGGAAGTTAGGAGATAGCCAAGTGGTTGCCAAGACTCCTGATTGGTATATGCGATATATCGGTAACCAGGTAAGGCAATTGAGAGTGGCTAATGGTTTCTCTCAGAAGGATCTTTCTAGGGAGCTTAATTGCTCACACGATTACTTCTGGAGAATTGAGAACGGCACGACTGTTCCAACCATTCACTTCTTGGTGGCTCTGGCGTATCGCTTCGAAGTAGACATTGCTTCTTTCTTTCCAGGACCAGCAACGAAGAAGGCAAATGACACCGTTTGAAACCCCTCTTGATTATCAGTTTCCTTCGGATGGTCTGAGGAAGATAGACGAACGAGTAAAGTACTATCGCAACTCTGGTAGCAAGGTAGTCCATAAGGAAGACTGTAAGAAGCTTGCTTCTGTAGAAAGAAATCAGTGGTTGTGGGCAACCGGTAAGGAACCAAATGCCGTAGTTCAAGAATGCAAAGTAAATAAGTTCGGTTTGAAACCATGTGTCCAATGCTTCAAAGAAGACATTAAGGAATCTGATGGCTAAGATTGTTACCAATGCAATTTACTTCTCTCAAAAGGG